>JGI24005J15628_10000006_pt1:0-285000 | contig 291098 bp, 255 predicted proteins | sample LinPmetageLP40_FD_15628 | JGI IMG/M metagenome (IMG submission 15628)
AGTTCGAAACTGTCTTGAGCAATGTCAATTTTTTTGGCGTTTATCGACGCAATTTCGATGTTCGGCATATTCTCTACGAAGCGGGTGTTGTGGGTAACGCCCGTATATAACGCGTGTGCGCTCCACGGGCTATTAGCACTAATCTAGTGAAATCTGCTGTGACTCACAACGTATCAGATCCGCACTGCATCTAGCCGATCAATGGCTCAGCATTCTGCAAGAGGCAGATGGTAATGGCCTTTCACAGCAGCAGATGAACGATCAAGTCGCACAGGCCTCAGCTATGAAATGCTTTCGCACATGCGCTTATATACATTGTTATGTGCTGGTTTCTTCAGCTTCTTCTAAAATTGGTGTTTCTAAAATTCTATTAATTCTTGGTTGAATCCACCAGATTCCGATTGGGAAGAAAAATAACGCCCCAAGCAGAAGGAGTGAGTTGTCTTCCTTAATGTCAAAAAGTTCACGTTCGAGTTGGTTCACTAGCGAAGCGGTAAAATAAAGCGCATAAACGTAGCTTCCAGAAATGAAAAATGTGAAAGGGACATACACCCAAACCAGCCAACCGTATTCATCATAGTTGTCTTTTTCTGTTGAAATACTATATCCATTTGTAAATAGCATAATAACAGAAATGTAGCAGAATGTTATGATCAGAAAAGTTTGTAGTAGAGTTAGGCTATGACCAGTTCGTCCTTGTATTCGGTAATAAAGTTCCTCGTTCACCTTCAATACCCAAATCAAGAATATGGAGCTCCTCATCCTGGATCAGGAGCCGGTTGATCCGGAGGAGTATCAGCAACTGGTACAACAGAAAATCACCCGGTTCAGAAAGGAATATGCCTGGACACCGGAAGTCTGGAATAACCGTACGGTGATTGCGCCTTCGGCTGAGCTGAGGGAGTATACGAGGAAGAAGTGAAGTTGATATCCCGACTTGTCGTCTCATCCAGATCATCACTTCATAAGCCGGATTCAAACTGTTATCTTAAAATAATCCTATTGATTGTTTATCCGGATGTTTAAAGGTTCCGTGATAAAAACACCTCCAGAGGAAATTAATTAAGGTTCATTATAACAGACAACTCAACGCCATGACCTGGAGAAGCACGGATACTGACTTTCCCGTTAAAAAGAGAAGCTCTTGTTTTGATATTCATCAGCCCGATACCTGACATTTTTTTTGATGTGTCAAAGCCTACACCATTATCCTGTATTGTCAATGCTAGTTTCTCTTTATCCTGAACTATTTTCAATAATACTGAAGACGCTTTTGAGTATTTAAGAATATTATTAAACTGCTCCTGTATAATTCGATAAGTAGTCAAACGAAGCTTTTCAGAAAGCTTATCCTCAACTAGTCCATTAGCCTCCAAACTAATATTTATTTCGCTGGTACTTGTTATTGTGGATATGATATTTTCGATAGCCTCCTTCATGGTAGTCTGCTCCATAAAAGGTGCGATCATAGCATGAGACAGATTTCTGATCTCAGAAATTGCAGAGGAGATCAAATTGTTGGTTCGTTGCAGACTTGAATAACCTGATTCCGAAACGTCCTTTTTGTCGATTGAAGAGAGAAACATTTGGGCACCAGCCAATATTTGCTGGATATTATCATGCAATTCACGGCCAATTTTTTGGCGCTCGTTCTCTTCTGCAGTAATAACAGCATCCGTGATCTCACGTTGCTTTTCAATCCTTTCTTTTTCGAGCTGATTTTCCAATTGTTTTCTTTCTGTGATATCGGTTATTGCAAGCACGAGACCATATAAACCTTTATTGCCGTTGGGTATAGGAAAGAGTCTTACATGATACCACAAGGACTCATTTTTCAGGACATAATTGGTTTCATAATTAATTTGTTCTCCTTTGAGGGCTCTCTGTACTCTGTCTGTAAAAAGGACTTGCCTTTCACCCGTAAGAAAATCATAAATATTATCTCCAGTTTTCAACATCCAGGAAAATATCTTTCGAATAATATCAGTCGCTCGATGGTTAAAAAGAAGTATTGTCAAGTCGTATTCGAGCAACAGGTACGCAGTATCCGTAGCTTCAAATACGGCAAGAAGTTTGGCTTCAGTTTTTAGTAGCGCATCCTGTGTGAGTTTGTGTTGGTCAATTTCCTTCTTTAACCGTTTATTGATTGTGGTTAGCTCCTTCGTGCGTTTGGCTACTTCATCTTCCAGTTCCTTTTTATGCCTGGTAAGTTGTGATTTAGTTAGTTTAATTGCCGGCACTTCGATAAATTCCCAATTGCCTTTTCTTTTTGTCAGAGCCATCTCGTGTACTTGAGATACATCAAATACTGCATGGGCATCACATTTGTCAAGCGGGTATGTACAAAGAACAATCATATGCTGATCTTTGAGGCTATTATTCAAGGTTCGCTCATAGTCTATAAAATTTTTCCAAACATCCCGTTCCAACCAGGCTTCATTACCGCTAACACGCATTCCATCGAAACCTTTCTTCAATGATTCTTTTAGCTTTTGATACCAGCCATTGATAACAATGTCGGGCATAAATTTTTTATCTTTCAAGTACCAATCAACATGCGGAAGTATTATGATTTGCTCCTTTTTTTCATATTGTTCAAAATCGGGAATTTCATTTCGCAATGCTTCGTAAGCGATTTCCACTGTTATAGGATCAGATGTTATCCAGAGACAAAATTCATTATTTATTAACCCGGCTTTGAAATACGGAACAAGTATTTGCAGCAGGTCTTCTTTCGATTCAAAAAAATTACAGAAATGAGAACCCCATGCCAGATCTCCAAGAATTTCTATTCCGGAATCTCTAAGTATAGCTTGAATGCCGTGACTGGACATATGGGCGGTTTATCTATTAATTTACTCATTTTGTATGAAAGATGGGTTGTCCATCGATGACTTATCAATGAAAATTATGAATGTCACTTCTAGAACCCGTAAACCCCGTTATGTTAAATGAATACTTTTCTGATTTAAGTCGATTAAACTAAGATTCTCGCTGGTTAGTTATGACACATAACAACCGGATAACAACACCTATGGTTGTTATGCGCCTTGTATTATTCCAAATCTAATGGATTTTGAATCTTCGACAAACCATTAACGGCTATATGGGTGTATACTTCCGTAGTACGCGTGGAGCTGTGACCCAGCAGGGCCTGAATATACCTCAGATCAGTGCCCGCTTCCAATAGATGGGTGGCAAACGAATGCCTGAGGGTATGGGGCGTTACTCGCTGGCCAATTTTGGCCCTTCTGGCCGCTCTCTGTACGATTTTCACCACACTCGTGCCACTATACGGACCTCCGTCCGGGCCTTCAAAAAGGTAATCCTTGGGCTTCCAGGCACGGTAGTATTTCCTGAGATCCTCCAGCAGTCGCTTGCTCAGCAGGGAGACCCGGTCCTTCTTTCCTTTTCCCTGGCTCACCCTTATGGTCATGCGCTCACTGTCTATGTCACTGATCTTGAGATGGAGCAACTCTGCTCTCCGCAGGCCACTGGAGTAAAGCAAAGCGATGATGCATCGGTGCTTGATGTTAGGGCACAGATCAATCATCCTGAGTACACTCTCCTTACTGATCACCTTCGGCAACGACTCTTTTTTGAATGGCCGCTCCACACGGTAAAAGCGGTTTGGCATCTCCAGCACCACTTCATAGTAAAACTTGATGGCATTGATCGATTGATTGATATATGAGCCCGATTTGCCCTCCAGTACAAGGGATTGCAGGTAGTTGATTATTTCCTGCTCACCCAGCTCCAGCAGATTTTCCACGGTTTGGTAGTGGTTGATAAACCGCTCAAACATGCTGATATATACGCGGGCAGTGTTTAAACTGTATTTTCTAATCTCCAGTTTCAGGTAAAATGCCTCCGGACAGTACCGAAAACCAGCCCTGCCGGGCCTCTGCCTAAACCCGTCCACACTCAGTAGGCTGTTCCCGGCAAACACCGGCCGGTTGGTGAAAAAATGCTGGACATTGATCCATGCCACCCCTTTGAATTTTTCAAAGATGTCTCGAAGATTTTTTGGCGTGTTTTCAATCAGAATAAGCCCGTATTCATCACTCCAGCGCGGGTTATCCAGCGTTTTGATCAGCGCCTGGAGCACCTTGTCGGGGTAAAACTTAATCCCGATCATTCGCCGTGAATGAATCAAAATATGCTTAAGCGTGATTTGTCTTTCTCTTAATGTGGGCTTCATGGGCCTAAACCACGCTAAAAGAGAGAACTTAAGGTGGTTTATAAGCGAATAATTACGTAAATAAACGTATATTAATACGGATAAAAAGGAGAGTTAAAAATGGATCATCAAAAATGTCAGACCTGCGATAAGCCTTTGGTCGGCCGGATCGATAAGCGTTTCTGTGACAGTCAGTGTCGGGCCAATTTTCACAACCGACACAAACGTAAGACCGAGCGGGTCATTGCAGCCGTGAACAGGCAGATCAGAAAAAACAGAAGCATCCTTTTCAAACTATGCCCCGACGGGAAAGCCACTGTGCGAAAAGAGCGGCTGGTGGATCTGGGTTTTTCCTTTCAGTATTTTTCATCCGTCTACCAGGAGGGTTCGCTCACCTATTATTTCTCTTACGAATATGGGTTCGCCCCCATCCTCCAGCAATCCCGAACAGAAAAAGTACCGGTTCAAAAGGTGCTGATTATCCAATATCAGGAACACATGAAAGGGAAATTCGACCCCTGGAAGACAGCTTAATATCAGCAGGAATTAGAATCACCTGAAAAGGATCAAATGCCCTAAAACTCATCTCCTCTTGGTTAAACCCAGACATCTTTATAAGACAGATACTCAGGATTATTCACTACACCGTGGGCAAATAAATTTATTTGAGCGGCCGCATGAAAACCAACAGTTGTATCAAAAGTCCGATAGCGATTAACACACCAATTTCAATTCTTGAGATAAGATTACTTGTATCAATGGCTCTATTGGCATTGCTGATCACCTTGTCGCTTTCCTCAAGTTGAATTTTGAAGAGTGCATCCAAATCGTCGTAAACAGCAGTAAAGTACCGTTCGCTTCCCGAAGTAGTCAGCTCAGTATTCAAAGGATCGTTTCTTTGTAGCTTCAACTCATATTCCCTCAAAGATCGAATATTCCGCTTTAGTGACTCAAAAACCAAGGCTTCATTCTCAGTGAGTTGGGTAGATGCAAAACGATCGTTCAATATTTGAATGGAGTCATTGAGCGCAGTGTTTAAGTCGCTCCATTGTTCAATGTCCGAACGCTGAATAAGCTCCCTTTTTACCTGAATCTGACGAGAGATCTTATACAGATAGTCTTTAGCGAGTAATCGATCTTCGTATATCGTGGTAAGATTACTTTGAACAATCCTGAAGTGGTTGCTATCCATCATATTAGTAGCCAATACGAGCAGGAACACCACCAATAGCGCTGCTCCCGTTCTGATTCTTTGTCCTAAACTAAACTTCCACTCCATTTTCACTATTTTAATTGTCCTTACAGCATCAAGCGACGTATTTTGAAACTCATATGATATCACCAGCGGTAGGAGTGTGCTACAACATTCATCGAAAGCCAGCCTCCTTTAAATCAACCTTCTTATCCCCGAAGTTTCATCAATTCCCATTGCCATCTGGAAATCACCAGGTACCATGTTTTCATAGCCCTGCTTTTTTGATGTTATACATTTAAATATAACCGATAAAATTGCTCTTTGAAAATCAGATGATTGACGCGGAATAGCCAATCAATCCGTTGTGCTGTTTGTCCATTCCCATACAAGAACCTTGCGGTCCAGGATTTAAAAAATAGGTGAGCTTAAAACAATGGAGCATCAGCAATGCGAAAGAAGGTGATTATCCGAATAAACATCGAGTGGCCACTCAAACTTTTTTGATGTCTGGCGACCTGTATCAAAATAAAAAAGTTTGAACAGATAAATAATAAAGTTTGAACTATATGTAATCGACAAGAATAAAAAAGTTTGAACATTACTAATCTTTACGGGAAAGCCTTATAGATTAACCAATAGGCAAAAGCTGCGGCTGTATCTGATGCTATTTGCTTTGCATTATCGGGTCTCCGGTCACTAACTATTTCCTTTTTCTTTTTTCCGGGCTGTTCAATTATATCTGAAATACCTCTAACAACTCCAATCATCATCTGGCTTCTACTTCTGCCTTGTTTTGTAGCTGCTTTGGCGAACCCGAATCCTTCCATTTCAACAGCAGAAGTATCATTATAGTGTTCAGCTAATATTTTGCCTATGTCTGATTCATAATGCTCAATTAGTTTTTCACCTGAAGCGATAACTCCCAAATCAGCTTTAATTTCATTTTGACAAACATTTTTAATAAGCGATTTCCAATCGTCTTTCCTTCTTTCTTTTTTCGCTATTTCATAGAGAGTATAAGTAGTTCCTGCTAAATCTGGACGTGCACTGAAAGCATTTTTTTCTGACTTACCACCCTCATATGAATATATTTTCTCAGGGAAAATAACATCCCCAAGTGAGAAGTCTTTTGGCTTTCTAGACCCCGCAATACCTACAAAAAATATAGCTTGAGGTTGAAAGTTGTTTATTGCTCTTTCAGTTTCCTGTGCAGCTATTGAGTTCTTAGCTCCACATTCGCGTATAATTACTTTAGCTATGTCTTTATCATATAAGCTATAAATGCCAACTTCATAAGTTGTATCATCATGATCAGCTTCAACAACTTCTTTCAAATAAGATTTAACAGCCATATACTCTTCTTGAATAGCTGTTAAAATGACAATGGTAGGAAGTGATTCTATTCTTGTTACAGCTCCTTTCTTAGGTCTTTCCATATTGTAATAATCTGTAGTAGTTTTTTGAAGTGGAAAAGTCCAAATTGACTCCCACCAACTAAGTTTTACAAGGTCTTTGCACAGCTCGTATGCTAGAGTAAATGATATATAGTAACGAGATTTATCATAAACAGCCCTTGCAGAGGTGGTGTAATTCCTTGATAAAATTAGTGCGCCAAGTCGTCTTGATTGATTTTCTGTAATTTGAGATTGATAGTAGGAAATGTAATCACTCAGAAATTTATCAGAGTGAGAAGTGAAACTTTCAAATATCTTTAATACAGGCTCTATGTCAATTCTATTTTTGCTTAGAAATGATGTCATGTAGGATTTTGAGGTGATATGATCAGCTAATATTTCTTCTATTGACAAGCCATCAATTTCTTCTTTCACTAACTTTTCTACTCTAGAGTCTGCTGTTACTTCAATAAAATTATTTTGAGAACTAGCAGGAATATAGTCCCAAACTTTCTGACGGTTTTTATAATCAGAGATGTTTGAGTAAGTCGTGTGAGCAATTTTTTCAAATATTACGTTATCAATTTGCTTGCCCTGTAGTGCCAAATCAAATACACTGAAAACGACCGCTTGTTCTTTGCCCTTGATTCCATAATTAAAGGGTTTATCTGCATAGAGTAATGCTGTCCAAATATTCAACCAACAGGGAACTTGTAGATCAATTGATTTAAGAATAGACTCATTTTCTACTACTCTTTTGATTAATCCTTGAATCAATTTGTCGTTGCACGATTTTAAGGTTATTGCTAAGACCTCATCATCTGAAAGCTCTTTTAGAATCAATTTCACACCTATTGACTCGTCATAGCTCAACAAATGCTCACAAGCTAATTGCATTTCAATGGCTTTTGAGGGCTTGTAGAGTTTTAGTGATATTTCTGCATGTAACAAATACCATTTCCTTTTTTGTAGCTCATGCAAGACAATCTTTCCAATTTCAGGTGGTAGATCTTTAGGTAAATGTTGAATCAAAAGCGATTCTGAGTATTTGCGAGAAGGTATAAATGAAAAGATTGATTTGGAGCAGTCTTTTGAGAGAAGTAAGAGTTTCCAAATTGATTTTTGAATGGTCTCTTCCGTCTTTAATACGTTTTCTTTAAATGAATCAACAATGGCTTTATGCCACCATGTTTTGCTCGTTTCATTTACAGCAATTGAGGAAACTTCTGAAAGCATTTCAATATGTTTAAACTTTGAATCTCTAATTGCCTTATCAATAATGGCATTTACAAGGTTTCTACCGTTTTCTGCTCCATCAATATAGGAGTCCCATGAGATGTTTCTTAGTCCTTTTACATTCGACTCTAAGCCATTATGGATTAGCCCAATATACTTTTCAACAAACTCTTCTTTAACAGAAGCACCTAGGTTCTTATTTGGTGAAAGTTTTGAAAGAATCCTTAAGTCACGCCTTAAACGGTCTGGATCATTCAGATTGTCCAAATCAACATAATCTTCAAATAATATATCGCCTTGCGTATATGTATTTAGATCGTTAAGGTTGGCGCCAATGGTTTTAAGAAAATCATATAATGGGTTTTCTTTTTGCCTTCCTAGAAACAAGGCTTCTGTGGGGGATGTGATTTCAATTATGCCATTCTCCTCTCCACTGATCAGTTTATTAGTATTCCATTTTGACAATAATTCACTTTGAACAAATGCTAAGGTTAAATCATCCGAACCTTCTATGTCTTTTGGTGAAAAACTGGCTCTATACTTAAGTTGTTCTCTAAAACCACCCATTGGAGAATTCCATAATTTTTGAAGGATCTCCTCAAAAGAGATTAAATCACCTGTAAACAGAATAGGTAAATCCCCTTTAATAAATGATGAAAGAGATTTTTGAATATAAATTGGCTGTTTATTTTCACAGGAGTGGTTAGAATGTTTAACGTTAATTTCAATAGGTTCCAAATTGGTTCTTTCAACCGGAGCTTCAGATATCAATAGACTTAGGATGCTTTTTAAGTCATTAAGGTTTTCAAGTGTTGATATATCCGCTATTAAAACATGTGTTATTACCATACCCGAACGGCTAGCCTGTGGATCTGGAAAGGTTTTAGAGAAAATGTAATAATTCTTAAAAGAAGAACCTGAGAGATATGGTTTGAGCACAACTCCTGGTGCTAGTGAACCTGGTCTGTCCGTGAACCTGATTAAGAATGAGGTCAACTCCGAATCATCAATAGTTTGATGAATTTTGGAATGAGCTCGACTGACTTCACCATAAAATGCCTGATGGATGACAATTTTACTCATGCCCAATGAAATCCTTAATTGAAAGAGTTAAGTCTCTTTGAGAATGGCCTTTTTGATTTATGTAATACCCGAAATTGATAGGTTCTTTATCGATGAACTCATCATCAGGCTCATCTGTAAGAGGTTTCTCTGTTGATGATAAGCCTATAACTGAAAGAGATTCATTTTGCCAGTTATTATTCAAGAAATCAAATAACATAGGTAGCCTTTCTTGAAGTAGAGTTGATGGAACCTGATCTTCAGGTATTTCTAGTTCATCCCAGCAGGATAAAACCACGGTTAAGTTAGGCTGACCAATTGGAGAGAACGTTGAAAGTCCTTTTATATATGCTAATGTTTGAAGTAATTCTACATAGAAGGCTGCTTCCGATACCTTTACGGGAGGCGGTTGACTATTCCTTTTTTGAATTTCTTCGGCACTTGGAATTCCCTTGTTTACGATATCCTCTAGTGGAGTTAGATCATTTAGTCGAATGAACAATACCCATGATGTGCTATTTTCAATGTAGTCCTGCCATAAATCATTGACCTTTCTATTATCTACAATTGAGGTGATTTGTTCTCCTGCATAGTCTGGAAAAGCCAATTTGACCTCAGAGTTCTTTTCATCCGTGATTATCAGTTCAATACTTCGGTTAGCTCCTGTTTCTGTATGTGCGGCCCTCTTACCATTATATATGTTTTTTAATCCGTCTTCAAAAATTGACAAATCAGAGGGTCGGTTTTTAGGATCGATTTTAAATTCGAACTGACGACTATTTATACGTTCGTACAATTGAATGCCAAAATGAGTTTTCCCTGTATTTGGACCTCCAATTATCAAAATATTATGTTTTTCCATATCATTCATTGATTGAGCGTTTTGAAAGAAACATATCCTCGGGTTTGGCTACTGAAATCTTTGGAAGAGTATTACAATTTTGGTTCAATACTTCAATGATCCAGTTAACTGATTCCAAAATTGCCTTATGAAATTTTCCCCTAGCGCCTTCTTGAACGCTAGTTTCAAATTGATTGAAGTGTTTAAATGGAGTAGCTTCTATATGTGTAACAATTTGTTCTTTAGTCTGATGGCTTAACTCTAAATCTGATTTAGACCATATTAGACCAATTGGTCGATCAGTGATGTTTTCAATTAGCCGATCTGCAACTTGTTTGAGCTGTCGTTTAGCATTTCCTCTTTGGCTACCAGAAAGCATATCACTGTCTGCAAAAAGTAAAAAACCATTACAGTTTTCATATATCCATTGAGCACCAATCGCATTTTCGCTATTGATATTATTGCTCCAGTGATCAAACCATTCACCTGGAGCATCCGTGAAAATTAGGTCAATATTCTCACCGACCTTATTTTTTAAAGTTAAATGGAGCAATCCTGGAACTCTCCCTGAGTTATTTGTGGTATGGTCTGGGAACTGAATTTCTGCATTGCTTTTCCAACTGAGATACCATGCAATATCTTCCCATCCGTTAAGAGTAAGAGAACCAGCAAAACTATATTCACCTATTTTAGCATCCTGTCTAATAAGACAATATAGTGTGGCTAAAAACGTAGTTTTTCCAGCACTGGCAACTCCCGTAACTCCTATAAGAATTGGCTTCCTTGATGCTGTTAAAAAACTGAGGTCATGTAGCCCCATGGTATTTCCTGTCCAGGAGATTCTATGCCCTTCATTATTTAATTCTTGATTGTCTTCCTTTTTAGAAGCATTCTTTTTGCCATAGTATTTGCAATCTGAAAGATTTGGACATCCTTCTATATTGCATCCACTGTCCTCTGGATAACATTTGGGGTGTGAGCAATTTCCAGCCATATTACTTAGAGCTTAGTCTTTTGGTGAGTAAATCATGGAAAATTGCGACAGCTAAATCTTCAATAATAACTTCATCATCTTGTTTAATTCCTGTTCTTTCAGTGAAGTCTTTGAGTTTAGCCTTATCATTTAAGAAAAGAATGATAAAATCAGTTACAGTAATTCTCCCATCTGATTCATTTATTTCGGGTAAACGGTTAGTTATTTCAGACTTGGTTGAATCTTTTGGTAAAGAATTAAGGAAGTCTGCAAACTTCATTTTTTCACCTTTTTTTTCAATTAGGATCAACAAGGTATCCCTCAAAAGATAGTCTACACTTATTGGAGTTATTTTAGCAACCTGGTCATTTAGGTCGCTTCCCATTAAAATTGGAAGAATAGGTTTTGAAACTTCTCGGTAGCTTTTCTTTAATGACGGAGAATAAAGGGTTTCTTTCCACCAAAGCAACTTACTTCTACGCTCAACTGCTAAAATTGAAGCAAATGATGCTTTTAAGTTTTCATCTAGAGCCTTTTTGAATGAAGTGAAAAATTTATTTATCGGTTCTTCGATAGATGTCGGCTTCAAGGAAGTATTTAAATCAGTAAATGCAGAATTAAAAGCTTTAGAAAGTCCCTCACTTGTCTTGTTTATGTATTCAGCTTGGAAACTTGGCTCGTGCAATCCATGTCTAATTGAGTGCCCTGACGTTGATTGTGCTTGAATACCGCTAGAAATTGCCGCTTTAATCTTCTCTTTATCAATTGAAATGTCATTAACCTTCAAATCAGAAATTTTTAAAGCACCAATTCTGAGTTTAGGTTCTTCTTCAATCAATGACCATTCTTCAACTGCATGGGTTTCTGAAATTTCTCCTAATTCAGTTAAGAGTGTATGAATAATATCCTTTTCCTTTCCAAGTTTGGCGTAAGGAAAGAAATTAGACGATGTTAAATAGATAATTCTTGCAGCAACAGGATCTTCACTTCCCAATTGCATCAACGCATTTAGAATAACACCTCTGTGAATATTTCTAGGCATATCAGGATATTTACCCCTAAGTGCAGTCCAATATTTGGTCACAATTTCTTCGACTTCAATTAATACTGGTTCTTTATCAGAAATATTAGGGTCTAATGCTACCAAAGAATAGTTTGGTAAAAGAGAGTTATCCTTTTTTAAAAGCTTTACTAAAGCGATTACCGATTGTTGAAGCCATTTTAATCGTTCATCACTGTCTCCAATATCGAAAAGGCCAGATTTAAGAGTTGACTGTAAAAAGTTACCTTCCATTTTAGTATGTTATGTGGTGAAATTCCATTTTTGGCTCGCTAAATTCGTTTTGTATAATATAATGCTTTACGCGTCCCAAAGTCTATTCAATTCATTACAAATATTTTCAATCTCCAGAAATGTTCTTGACTCAGTAGAAGCCTTCACCAACCTTCCGCTAAACACATCCAGGCAGATGCATAAATCCGGAATTACAAACTCATTCTCTTGCGCAACCTCAGCTTCTAAGTATTTTTTTATGGTCGTAGCTACGTAGGTAGCCTTTGTAAAATCAAAGGGTTTGTTTTTTGAGATATGGATTTTGACCGCACCATAAACCACTTGATTGTTAAGTCGACCCTTAATCACTACCTCAGGCGCAACAATTACTTCAACCTCACCAATTTCGAGAAATTTTTTGCTGGGTTTGATTGTCATATACTCTCCAATTTCTGATAATACTGAAGGTAAGCGCATTGTAACAAACCTTTCTAATGCTTCAATTGAAACTTGCTTGTCTATTCTTTGGCGATCATTCTGTGGGGCTTTATTTTCAAGAAGCTTCATTGCTTCTTCTATTGGTGACTTGTCACCTCTAAGTTCAATGCATTTCTTAATACGCGCCTTTGGCAACTGATACCAGGGTAATAGAAACTTGTTTGGACTTTGTTGATTCTTAATAATACGTTTTTTACTAGCGTCTGTAGCACTATGAAACTCAGCTAGTTGATTGATGGATATTTTTGGACTACTCATCAATCTACCCTTTTGGTGGGAAATTATCAGTTCCGTAAGAGTTTTTCTCCCTTATCTTTCCATTAATACCATGAATTAACAATTCAGACTGATTGTTTTTAGCCATTCGTTTAGCGATTCCTATGGCTTCTTTCTGTGTTGATGTGATCTTTGAAGCTTTAGTGCTTCCTTCAGATTTGACGGCCCAGTTACCTTGACTGGGAACGACATGTACGTTCTTTTTTTTCATGTAATAGCATTTAATCTCCACTAAGACTTGAGTGAGTCATTTTGCTAATCACATGAAAAGAGCTAATCTTGCAGTCCCAATTACAAATTGTCTTTTCAAGAAGATAATTCAAAAGAACGAACCAGTCTTAAATTTTGGAGGCTGGTTTTGTTTTTTCAAGTACCGTGCCAATTGAAAGAAAGTGCAAGGGCTATCATTTGATGTCAGTAAAATTCTGACAAATCGTCTAAGTTATCATTTAAACTACTGACAATTATGCAGAAAAACATGACATCACACTGGACTATTAAGGTCTATCCAAATTATCTTTTGTAAAGATATAATAATGGCTCGGAACAAAGATGAAGCATTTCAACGCCATTGGGAGTTCTCTCTATTAGAAATTATACGAGTTCGGAGTTACTTGTCCAATCAGATGACTCATCTCTTTTGATTTGGAACTCCACCACATATTGTGACAATTCTAAGGCCAATCCTCTATCTGTGGTAAGATGATAAATATGACGATTACCTGTGATTTTAGCTGCTTCCTTAGGGTCTAACATAAAATGGATGCAATACTTCTTCTTAAATGTATTAAGAGTGACACAAGCTTCTCCCATAAACTGTGCCTATCTATTTTCATTATGTCAAATTTGGGATTAGATTTCGCAGAGTGTTTTTCTTATTGAATTATGAAAGTAGTTATCAGAAAATGGGGGAATAGTCTTGGGTTGAGAATACCTAAGCTTTTGGCAGATCAAATGGAGATTACTGAAAATTCAGTTGTCGAGATTGACATTGTTAAAGGGTATATTGAAATTAAATTGATTAAAAGGGAACCAACTCTTGAGGAATTAGTAGAGAGTGTGAATGAAGGAAACATCCACACAAAAATCCTTCATGATGCCAAGGGGAAGGAATCATGGTAACTGACCTAACCATTATATTTTTTTGGAAATTTGTCACCTTTCAGGAGCACATCTCTGTCTAGAGATTCCTTCATTTTTTCCAATACCCATTTAACTTCTTCTAGGACTGAACCAGATATTGCCACGGGATTTGCCGTGTAGCTGATAGGGTTGTTTTCTTCGTCATAGTAAACCTCGTGTATCTCAAAGAATACTTCACCTTCATGTTCACTAGCTAAAACTCTATAATTCCAAGACATAAACGATTAGACCAAGACCATACAACAAGTAATAAAAATAGCCGAGTTTAGATTTCAATAATTGCCTCTCCATTAAAATGGTTAGGGTTGTCATGCTCCACATACCCTAGCATATTGCCATGCATCCAGGTGTTGCCAATTTGAAATGACTTAAAGTTTACATGGGTGTGGCCGGATATCCAATGATCAATATTGTGCTGCTTACAGATCCACGCTAAGTCAGCGTGAAAAAAAGAAGATAGGTCTACAGGGAATTCTGGGTAGTCTTTGATCCATTTCTTATTGAAAGGAGGGAAGTGGCTTACCACCACTGTTTTCCCTTGAAAAGGTTCTTCCAGCTCTAGGAGTAAATACCCCAGGCAAACTTTATGACAGTGATTAAACTCATTTATTGTGAGAGAAAGCATTGAATCTTCATGGAATCTAGTCCGATGAAAGTCCTGGATGTAATTTTTAATTTTGGTGGATTTACTAGCTGGTATATGTGAGAATAAAGTGGTAAACAGAACCCTAGTATCACCAAATTTGAGCGTCTGATTATTTAGGTAATGAACATTACTTCTTACCTCTTCATGAAAGGAGGGCAATATTTTGGAAATGGGAAAATGTTTACCGTAGAATTCATGATTTCCTGGGACAATATAGACTTTCTCAAATGTTGACGATAATTGGTCTAAAACCTTATAATCATTAACTGAGTCACCTAATAGGATCGTATCGCCAGCAAGCACTAAAACATCCGCTATAGGCCTAATCGGATGCTCTATTAGATATAGCTGGTTAGCCGGAAATTCAAGGTGGAGATCTGAAGCATACTGTATTTTCATTAGCAGAAATTATAAGTCTATTTTAAATGGCTCTTTAGTTGATTTGTCTTCAACTTCTTTAATATGATCGGTCTCAATTTTTTTAATTACATTTTTTCGATCCATGAATTGCACAAAGTAAGGGTCATAATACCTTAGTTTCCCGTTTTCTAATTCTACGAGAACTTTAGTTTCACTTTGCCCACCATGCATCATGTAAACAAAACGGTGAAAGAACCCTTTCTTGATGTCGCCTTTATCGTTGATTTCAACTGGTCTTAATCCGCCCTTGTGATTCATACATCAAGGTTAGATTTCATATCTTCAATAATACCCGGCTTGTTCTCTTCCATCCAGTGTTCTAGTATGTTATTGACAAGAGTAGATATTCCTACATCATAATGGATTGCTGTCTTCCTGTAGAAATCGTGAGTTGAAGCTTTGACATTAATCGTTCGGGTTTTACCCTTCGGAGCATCTGTTTCGTGAAGAAATGATTTGAATCCATTCATTCGATGTTTTTGCTGAAAATATATAGAATTTAAATTACATCACAGAGTATACTCTGTGGATTGCGATTTTCTGTCGAAATAGCTTGCTCTTTCAATGGGTGAAGAGTTAATAGCTAAGAAATTCGGTTTACATCTTAAAGCCTTGAGAGAAGCTAAAGGTATTTCTCAGGAGAAACTTGGATTGACTTCTGATATTCACCCCACTTATGTTTCATTACTCGAGAGAGGTATTAATCAGCCAACTCTATCTACAATAATCGCTTTATCAAAATCACTAGGTATTGAAATTGATGAATTACTGTCTCCATTTATAAGGAACAAGTAAGCTTCCATCATTACCTGAATCAATGATGAGACCATATTTGCGCTACGAGCGCTTTACGGATTCTCTTTTTTCATTAGACACATTTCTGTAGATATTGTTGTAATTAATGACTTTATGGTGGTTGGAAGATCTACTACAAAAGGGAAAAGATAAATTAATGATCAAAAACTTTGTGATCCTGTCAGTAAATATTTAGATCAAAATACATTTCTCAACCCTCTAAAGAATGGCAACACTTCTTCAGTCTACATCCATTTACCATCCGATTCGGATTCACAATCCATTCAGTATTTAAGAGAATGCTAAAATATTGATATTAACAATCCTCCAACTCACAATTCTCATCCTGTCCTTCAAACTCTATGGTAATGTGATTAATGGATTCAGCTTTGAGTTGTGATCGTACTTTCTCCTTGAGTTTGGTCTGCTCGGAAAGTTTGTAGTCTTTGTCCAACCTTAGATGGATCGTAAGGATATTGTATTCCCCATCCAAAGACCAAACGTGATTATCATGCACATCAGTGATTTCCGAAATGTCTTTCAGCTTCTCTTTGATATCCTCCAGAGACACATCCTCGGGGATACCCTGCAGGATTACCAACATGCTTTTGCGAAGGTTCTTATAGACATTGTAGAGTACAAAAAGGGAAATGAGAACGGAGAGCAACGGATCAATAAATGGTGTATCTGTGTACATCATGATGATGCTACCGATAAGGACTGCTAACCATCCCAAGACATCTTCCAATAGATGTAATGAAACAACCTTTTCATTCAGAGATTCACCTTTTCGGAGTTTCAAAACAGCAGCTCCATTGACCACTATTCCCAAAATAGCGAGATAGAGCATTCCTTGAACGTTGGTTTCTCCTGGATTGAAAAGTTCCGGAATTGCTTTCGTGAGTATGAAAATGGATCCGGCAACTAAAACGATGGAATTGATGATAGCTCCTAACAGTGAAAACCGCTTATATCCATAAGAAAACTTCTTTGTTCTTCCTTTCTTGGAGAGCTTTTGAAAGTACCATGAGAGTCCCAAACTGAGGCTATCTCCCAGATCATGCAATGCGTCTGAAAGTATAGCTAAACTATTGGTGTAGAGACCACCAATGACTTCAATAACGGTGAAGCTTAGGTTGAGGAAGAAGGCAACTTTTACATTGCCTTCTGAATGATTATGTGAATGATCGTGATTATGTCCCATAATTATTTTGCAAGTTTTAGTATTCTGATTGCGCCTCTTATCACGAAAGCAAATACAATTCCCCCGATGGCCAGATCCGGCCATTTACTATCGAGAAAATAAACTAGCACTCCGGCCAAAATCACCCCACCATTTACGATAATGTCATTCGATGTGAATATGGCGCTGGCTTGCATGTGAGCTTCATCGCTTTTGGCTATATTGATCAACCAAAGCGAAACCAGGTTGCCGATAAGTGCCAGCACTGATATGATGATCATCCATTGAAACAGGGGCGTTTCGCTTTCGCTGAAAAACCTGCGCAATACCTCTGAGAAACCCAACAGTGCCAATCCCATCTGGAAATAGCCACTGATTTTGGCTACTCTTTTCTTACGTGATAGAGCTGAACCTACAGCCAATAAACTAAGGCCGTAGACAATAGAATCTGCTAGCATATCCAGTGAATCGGCCACCAAGCCCATAGAACGTGATATCCATCCGGTAGTCATCTCTATTACAAAGAATCCAAAATTTATCCCCAGCACCCACCACAATATTTTACGCTGGTGAGAATCGTCAGATGCCAGTGGCAACTCAACTTCATCTTCCGTACTTTCCAACCTGTCATTGAGTTTGAGTTCACCGATGGCCTGATGGAACTCTTCTACTTCATCTGTATGATATACCTCCAGTTTACGATTTGGAATATCAAAAGAAAGCTGCTTCACCTCTTTATAAGGTTCCAACTTCATACGGATCATCTGCTCCTCTGAAGGGCAGTCCATTTTGTTTATATGGAATGTGCTTTTCTTCAATTTTCTCACTTTTTGTAGGCCAACAAACGCAACGCATTGAATACCACTACCAGCGTAGAGCCTTCATGAATCAGTACGGCAATACCAATGTTGGCAAAGCTGAAAATCGTGGCTGGTATCAATAAAGCCACAATACCCAGACTCACCCAAAGGTTTTGTTTGATAATGCCTTTAGCCTTTCTACTTAAACCGATTGCAAAAGGCAAGGTCTCCAGCTTATCAGCCATCAGGGCTATATCGGCTGTTTCCAGGGCTACATCACTGCCCGCTGCTCCCATGGCAATACCTACGGTGCTATTGGCCATGGCTGGTGCATCATTCACGCCATCGCCCACCATCGCTACTTTGGATTCTTTCTCCCTGAGCTTTTTAATGGCTTCTACCTTTTCTTCTGGCAGCAAACTACCCCAGGCATCCGTAAGGCCAATCTCTTTGGCTACTGCATCGGCTACTTTCTGGTTATCACCCGTAAGCATGATCATGCGCTTAATACCCATCTTCTTGAGTTGCTCAAGGGTATTTTTAGCTTCCTTTCTGGGGGTATCCATCAGGGCAATGATGCCTATGTATTTGTCATTTTGACGGATCAGCATGGTGGTATTGCCCGCTGATTCCAGCGACTTTACTTTTTCTTCTGTTTCCTTCTCCGGCTTTTTATCGTCCAGGGATTCAAAGAGCTCCAGATTGCCAATGTACACTTTATCATTACCCAGGGAGGCCTTAATCCCCTTGCCAAGCACCGCTTTCAGGTCTTTTGCTTCCGGAATATCAACCCCATCCAATCGCTCTTTACCATCCCTCACTACAGCTTTGGCCAGTGGATGGTCACTCAGGTTTTCTACGGCTACTGCTATTTCCAACAGCTCTTCCTCTCCTACATCGCCTAAAGCAACTACTTTAGTGAGCTTGGGTTTACCTTCGGTAAGTGTTCCTGTTTTGTCAAAAGCCAGGGCGGTGAGTACGCCTAGATCTTCCAGCGGACGACCACCTTTGATAAGCACCCCGCTTTTGGCGGCCCTTGCCACTCCGCTTAATACTGCACTTGGGGTGGCTATCGCCAAAGCGCAAGGGCTGGCTGCCACCAATACGGCCATCGCACGGTAGAAGCTTTCACTAAAGGTTTCGTCCAGTACCAGAAATGCGAAATTGAGTATGACTACCAAAACCAGTACAGACGGCACAAAATATTTCTCAAATTTGTCGGTGAGCCGTTGTGTAGGAGACTTCTGGGTCTGGGCTTCATTGACCAGTTTCACCAGGCGGGAGAGCGTAGAGTCCTTTGCTACTTTAATCACTTTGATTTCCAGCGTATTGTTGCCATTGATCGTGCCCGAAAAAGCACGGTTCTCGTCTTTGATGTCTTTTTCCTCCGACCAGTCTTTTTCGGGATTATCCACTGGCACTTTATCTACCGGCACACTTTCCCCGGTGATAGGCGCCTGATTCACGCTACTTTGTCCGCTAATAACCACCCCATCAGCAGAAATCTTGCTATTGGGCTTCACCACAATGATGTCACCGATGCTCAATTCCTCAATACCGACTTCCTTGGTCTTACCATTTCTCTTAAGCAGTGCTGTTTTAGGAGCGAGTTCCGCTAAAGCAGCAATGGATTTACGGGCTTTGTTCATGGCGTAGTGTTCCAATGCATGCCCCATGCTGAACAGGAATAGCAATAAAGCACCTTCTGCCCATTCGCCCAGAATTGCAGCTCCAATCGCTGCCACGAGCATAAGGAAGTCAATCTCAAAGCCGCCTTTGGCCACTGTTTGAATGGCTTCCTTGGCTGTAAAATAGCCGCCAAAGAAATATGCTCCGATGTATAATGCAAGGCCCACCCAGGAAGGCACAGCCTCTACATAAGACAATCCAAAGCCAATTCCGAGCAATGCCCCACAGATGATAGAAAAAATCAGCTCCGTATTTTTCCCAAAAATGCCGCCATGCGAATGTTCATGATCGTCACCTTCCTCATGGTCATGTTCTTTATCAGCTCCTTCCTTTTGCTCTTCGCTTTTTTCAGCTTCTTTTACCTTATCAAGAAAACGCTCGGCACTTACCTGGGTATCCGGTATATCAAGTCCCTCTTTTCTGAGCGCTTTCAGGATTTCCGCCTCATCCACCTTTGCCGTATCATACTCTACCCGCACCATGCCGGATGCCGATACGGAGGCCTCTATTATGCCGGCTATACCCCGAAGGTCACGCTCTATATGACGGGCATGGCGGGTATGGCGAATACCTTCTACTTCTATGAGTTTGTGTCCAAATTTTTGCGTGATTTCCGCCCCTGTTTGCTCTGCCAGCGACTGGATACGGTCTATGGAGATCAACTCCGGGTCGTAGTGAAAGCATAGCTGGGGTACGCCATTATCTGTTTTATCTGCTACATGTACTTTCTCAAGGCCTTCTTTATTCTCAAGTTGTTGAATGAGTTTTTGTACACATTGATCTTTTTCATCTGGTACTTCGGGCAGGAGTAATGGTATTTTTATTTGTAGTTTTTTCATTTTCTGATATTTTTCTTTTTTAAAAAAGGGAAATGATGTGAAATCAATAATAGAATAAGCAAAGCGGATGTGACACTCCCGATAAGGTACATGCCATATCCAATAGCAATTCCTACAGCAGCAGTGGCCCAAATAGTAGCTGCGGTTGTCAAACCTGAAATGAAATTTTTGGATCCATCTCTGAAAATAATACCCGCCCCCAGGAAGCCAATGCCTGAAACAATATTGGCAACAATTCGGGTCTGATCTGCAACTTCAATGTGGGAGTTGATAATTGTGACTAAAGCCGCACCCAGGCAAACGGCAGCATACGTTCTGATTCCTGCGGCATGCCCGTCAATTTCCCTGTCTAGTCCTATCAAAACACCGAGTACAAGGGCGACAAGTAACCTTGGTATGAGCGTTATTTCAGTTTGAAAATCCATTGTTAATATTTTGTGTTATAAAACATAATAGTCTTTCGGTTTTTTCTTTTCAGGAACATCCGTTTCTCCAATCATTTGCCTGATGTTTATTTCTATCGTTTCCGCCAGGTCTGTCATGGGCGTGTCCAAAGGCTGGTTCTCAAAAGGATCCTGCATGAGAATGGAGGTTTTTTCGATGGCAATAAAAATGATCGGTATACCAATAGTCAGGCCTAATTCTACAATTAGGTATTCATCAGTTAAACCGAATGGCAGCATGGTAGCAAAGACATAAATAATGGTATGGATCAACAGGCTGTGTGCTTTGGGGAAAACCGTGTTTTTTATGCGTTCGCACTTGCCCATAGAATCACATAACCTGGCGATGGTGCTATCGATTTGCACCTGCTGAAAATCATTTACCATACCTTTTTCTTTTGCCTCTAGCAAAGTTTCAGAATGTTCTGACAATAAGGCATTTGGAATATTAAATGCTTCGGTCTTATTGGATTCTTTATATTTAATGACCCTGTGGGAAAAAGGTAGTTTTCTTAGTGATTCTCCGAGCGCATAGCTCCAAATGATCTGACGATTGGCCATTTCATTGACCAAGGTATCGTACTGCCCGTTGCTCCTTTTGAAAAATGAAACACACTGCCTAACCAGTGTTCGGGAATCGTTAACAATAGCACCCCAAATAATGCGAGCTTCCCACCACCGTTCATAGGCTTGATTGGTTCGAAAACCCAACAGCAAGGCTACCGCAGTACCAAAAACGGCAGTGACGCCAATAGGAACCGAAATTTTGTCAAGAAATCCGTATTGATCGAAAATGCCTACCACAACCGCATACGAGGAGATAAGTACTATATCAACCTTAATGGTTTTAATAAAGTCAAGTATGGATATTCTTTTATTTAAGAGCATTTTAATTCAGTTTTGTTGATCTGATTTTGGTTTTATGGTTACTCCAATAATAGAGCTGTGATAAATTCCTTGTCACAATGAGCGACCATTTAAGTTTTCTTCGATATAATTGAGCGCTTCAGGTATATCAAGCTCACGAGTGCCATTTCCTGTACGGATATAAAAATGAGACCGGTCGTCCTGATGCAGATAGACCGGAGAGTGCGCATGTTTAATCTCAAGATGACAGACATCAAGCCCTTCTATTTGGTAAAAAGAAACATCTACCAGAGCGCAATAATTTGTCCCTAATTTGGTGGAGATCAGTTGCATTATATACTGCTCAAAACCATCTCGTCCCGGTTTTTTCAGGCTTGCATAATCTTCCTGTAAACCTTGTGCCTGTCCATCATCGTCAATACCAATAAAAAGATGCCCTCCCCGGGTATTCATAAACCCAGCAATTGTTTTGGCTACTACGTCTTCCAGAGCCTTATTCGGCTTAAACTGTCTCAAATCCCACCTTAAGGTAGATTTGAACTCAACTTGCTGGTTTTCTCCTGCCGCAATCAACTCCCTGATCTCCTCCAACCTATCCCTTCTTATGGTAAGCTGAAATATTTTTTGCCTGACCATAAACATAAGCGACAAGGCAATGCCCAGCAACCCGAATAGCAATTTGATGACGGCCTGATCTAAATCCCATGAACCAGCAACCTGCTGATATGCGGGAGGAAGATATTCCCACCAACTGCCGTTATCTCCCTGCATGTCATACATGTGAAGTGAAATAGCCAGGGGCTGTATCACAAATAGTCCAAAGGTTAATCCAATAAGTATATAAGCAAGAAATCTCTGGTTTTTCATTTTACAATATCCTTTTATAAACCACAGGTGTCACCTCGCTTGGGATACACCTGTGGCTGTGTAACTACTTCTTCTTATCCTGAAGGACTTTCTTCTTTTGTTCAAATTCCTCATCGGATATCTCGCCCCGGGCATATCGCTCTCTCAGGGCTTCCATGGCCTTATCCTTCCGTCTGTTTTGTCCGGGCGTAGGGTAAGGGATTAAGAATATCCAGCATAGGAGGATAAGCCACAAGATCCACCAGATCCAATGCATTCCTCCGAAATACCAATCGTGCATCATAGCTGTAGATTTTAAAGTTAAACATATATTTAATTGTCGTTTACAATTACCGGTGATTTACCATCGGTTACAATTACTTTAGTGTTCTTAGAGCCGACCAGCTCCCTGGTGATTTCCAGGCTCTTGTATTTGATGAGCCGGTCATTCAGGGTGGCGTTGATGATGGCCTGCTGCTTTTTGATAGCCTCTGCCTCAATCAATAGCCTTTCCGCCTCTTTCTTCTGCTTCTCAATGTTGAAATTGATTTGCAAACGCTCTGTAATGATGGCCATCTCCTTTTCTTTCTTTTGTTTCTCCAGCTCAAAATCCAACTGGTTCCTTTTTATCTCATTCTCGATTTTTGTCTTCTTGGCTATCTCGTCTGCATTGAGCTGAGCTTCGATGGTCTCCACCACTGCCTGTGGTAAATCGACTTCTTTAAGCATTACCAGGTCCATGGCAAAACCATATTCACCGATCACCCCATTCATTTTTTCTTTAATAGTATTTTCGATGTTATTTCGTTCGGTAATCAACTGAGTGGCTTTATAATCAAGTCCCGTTTGCCGAAGGATTGTGATTAAATTATCCTCAATGACCGTTTCCTGATAACCGCCACCAAAATCCTGATAAATGCGAATGACCGAATCAGGAACAATATGGTATAATATGGTTATTTCAGAGCTTACCTCAATCCCTTCTTTTGTATGGAAATTGAGTTCCCGGGAGTAATTGACAATCCGCGTGTCAAAACGTTCTATTTTCCTCCCAATAAACCCCATAAAATGATGAGGGCCCGGCTTCATTACCGCTGGTTTCACCTTTCCAAAATGCACATCTACACCCACCTCTCCGGGCCTTACAATGGCACATCCCTGCAACAGCATAAATGCCGTAATCATGGGAATTAAAACTTTTATAGCTTTCATAATAATATCAATTTTAATTTTTCAAATTATCCCTACATTTCCTGCACCAACTCCCCTGAATCACACTATCAGCGGTAGCCCGGAAACGATGACCGTTTTTACATTGCCACCTCAAGGGTATTTTGGAGTTTATGTATTCGTTAGAAAGACACTTACCTTCCTTTGCATGAGCCAGGAATTGCATCTTCTCTATTCCATGCGGAACGTTGTTAGCACATTCAGGGCACCAGCTTTTCCGTATCTTCACACTAAAAGGGGTGGCCTGCCACCGGTGGCCTTTTGCACATTGCCACCACAATTTGGACTTGCTGTTGATATATAAGTCTGATAAACAAAGCCCACCCCTTGTCCTGGCTAATTGCCTCATTTTTTCAATTGGAAACTCCATGACATTTTTCACTTCATATCAAATCTTTTGATAGACTTTCCGGTCTTTATTCTGTAGGCATCATCTATTTCAGAAACGTAAATGATTCCATCGCCCGGATCAGGCGTTTGAGCCTTTCCGCATATCAATTGCACTGCTTTATCCATTTCTTCATTTTGGCAAACAAGCTCCAGTTTTACTATCGGGCTATCGGTAAAATGAAAATTCAGGGAAGGAGATGCATCAGGATCCTTATAAGCTCCCGTACCTTCTCCTTTGGATAGTGTGACACTTTCAAACCCTGCATCCCGCAGAGACTTTACCACTACCTGTACTCTTTTTGGCTTTATAAATGCTTTTATTTCTTTCATCTTTTTAGTCGTTATAATTTTTAATCAATTAATAAAGTTGGCAAGGGGCAAAAAGGCAGTTGGTAATTGTGTTGCAAGCTCACTTTCAGTGTTTGCCTACTTGCCAACTGCCCTTTGCCAACCTTTAATCACCAACTATTCCTCACCCACTTGGCACTTAATGGCCGTGCTCTGTATCACCTTTTTTCATCTCTCCTATAAGATAATAGGCGTTGTTCCAGGCTACTTTAGTACCCTCGGGTAACGCCTCCAGCAGCTTGATCTCTACCCATCCTTCATCGATAATGCCTGTTCGAATTTCCACTGGTTTAAATGCCCATTCGGTTTCTCCGTCTTCCTGATGAGATTCCGCAATAAAAATATAAGGCTTGCCTTCTTCTTCTATGATGGCATCTTCCGGTAAGGCCATAACTTCCCGGCTGTTGGTATGGATTCTTCCATTGATGTACATCCCGGGAATCAGAAAATCTTCTTTTTGATCAATTTCAGCGTGTACATGCACTGCTTTCGGGTTTTGCTCGAATTGTTTGCCAACAGAATAAATATCGGCCGTCAAAGTAGCTCCGGGAACCGACTCCACGGTGAAGGTTATTTTTTGTCCTTTCTTTACTTTATAAACATCCTTTTCAAACACCATCAGGTCGGCATGGATGTGGTCGGTATTAACAACCCTGAACATTACGGTCTGAGGATCTACGAACTGCCCTAACTGAACTTCTACTTTTTCTATGTAGCCACTTAAAGGGCTAACCACAGGCACTTGCTCATATATTTCTCCCTGCCGTATCTTCTCTACATTCAAACTGAGTTGTTTGAGCTGGGCTTCATAGCCTTTTGCTTCACCTTTTGTGGTTTGATAGTCAGCTAAGGTTTGCTGATAGGTCTTTCCCGAGCCCACATTTTCTTCATAGAGCTTTTTTTGACGTGCGTGTTCTTTCTCCAGGTATTGTAACTGGCTATATGCCCTTACATAGTTGGATTGAATACTGCTCAGATTGGGGTGAGCCAGGTAGGCCAATATCTGACCTTTTCTTACCTTGTCTCCCTCTATCACTTTGATGGAAGTCACATTGGCCCCCAGAATAGCGGTAACGGTAGCCTCATGCTGTGGAGGTACTTCTAGCTGACCGTTGGCCTCTACTACGTCCGATAGTGCGCGAGTGGGTAGCGCATCAATCTTTATCCCCAGACTTTTAAATTTGAGGTCCGAAAGGTGAAGCTCGGCCATTCCTTCTTCTTCGTGTCCTTCGTCCTCATGTCCTTCTTCACCTTCTTTATGTTCATGAGAAGCTTCTTCCGTGTTATCAGCAGACTTGCTTCCGCAACCGGTAAATACCGATACCATCAGTACCAATGCCAGTATATATATGATTTGCTTTTTCATTATTTAATATTTTATGTTCTTTAAATTTTATTGACCGATCAGGAACTCCAGGTTGATGACCGCCTGGTTGTATCCATTAAGCGTATTGAGGTAATTGAATTTGAGGTTCAGGGCCTGGTTGAGATTTTGAAAGTATTCTACATAATCAATGTTCCCGCTCTCAAAGCTCTTCTGGGCATTATCTAAGATTAGATTGGCCTGGGGAATCGCTTTTTCATTGTAGTATTCCAGACTATTGCGGAACTTATTTACTTCTTCTACCTGCTGACTAAATTGTCCCTGGACGGTGGTTCGGAAGTATTCCAGATTGGTTTTAGCCATTTGTTCACGCAGGCTGGCGGCCTTAATGTCTGCCTTATAGGAGCCAAAAAACAATGGAATGGCTATGCCTGCCTGTATGCCTCCAAACCGGTCAGAAGATGTTGCAACACCACCATCTGCTGTTTCACCACCAATCAGTGACTGGTTGAAATACCCCACAAAAAACTCAGGCATTAATTTGGAAGAAACAACGGATTTCTGCGCATCCGCAATCTCCACCTGCTGCTGTGTAAACTGCAGAAATGGATTGTTTGCAATCAGTGCACGATCCTGGAGTGCCAAAACCTGTCGTTCCTCCAGACCGGAGGGCGCAAAAGCCAAATCCGTGGTGTCATTAAGCAGGATCTGAAGCTGTTTTTCCTGGATGATCATATCGGCTTCCAATAGCTTCAACTGATTCTGGACTTCCATCACCTGCGTTTCTGCGGCCGCTTTTTCCAAATAACTGGTAGCTTCCGTCTCAAACCGGATAGTTGCGGCATTGAGGAACCTTCCATAGATGGAGTCCTGGTAAAGCAACAGGTTTCTGGTCTCGTGCAAATAGGCCAGCTCGTACCAGGCTTGTCGGATACTCGCTTTGAGTTCGTTCTCTGTAACAGCTAGCTGTTTTTGACTCCCCTCAACCCGTTCATTTGCCAGATTGCGCTGTTTGCCGTAAACCGTAGGAAATTCAAAGGACTGGCCAACATTGAAAGAAAAATCATTTTCAAAGCTGTTGTATTGTCCGTATTGCATGCCAATACCTGTCTTGCCCGGGTTGAATGCGGCCTTCTTTCCTTGCCGTTGAACGTCAATGTTAGTTTTGGCCACCTTGACGTTTCCATTATTGGCCAATCCTATTTCAATGGCTTCTTCCAGCGTATTCACAGACTTGGTTTCCTGCGCATTTCCCACAGCTGGTAATCCAAACAATCCACCACAAACGATCAGGGCAATAATCACATTGGCATTCGGTGCTTTCAGGCTTTTTCTTTTGTCACTTCTGCCTTCTACAAACGTGTAGAGCACCGGAAGAACCACTAGAGTAAGTAGGGTGGCAGTGAGCATACCACCAATCACTACGGTAGCCAATGGTCGTTGTACTTCCGCTCCTGCAGAGGCTGAAAATGCCATGGGTAAAAATCCGAAAATGTCTGTAGTTGCTGTCAACATAATAGGTCTGATTCGTTCTTTTGTTCCTGTTAAAATTCTCTCTCTAATACTCGTCACCCCTTCTTCCTTCAATGAATTGAAGCGGTTGATCAATACAAGACCATTGAGGACCGCCACGCCAAACAGCACAATGAACCCGACACCAGCAGAAATACTAAATGGCATATCCCTCAACCACATAGCAAATACGCCCCCAATAGCCGCCAGGGGAATAGCCATATAGATCATAATGGATTGAGAAAATGACTCTAAGGCAAAGTAGAGCAAAACAAAAATCAGAAAGAGGGCTATTGGCACTACGATCATTAATCTGCTTTTCGCTCTTTGCAGGTTTTCAAACTCTCCACCGTAGGTGATGTAGTACCCGGCCGGCAGATCCAACTGCGCATCCAATTTGGCCTGTATGTCATTCACCACCGACTCCACATCGCGTCCTCTCACATTCACTCCAACATACGTTCTACGGTAGGTGTTGTCCCTGGAGATCTGCATCGGTCCCGGCACATAGCTTATGTCAGCTACCTCTTTTATGGGAACTTGAGTCCCATCCGGTAGATCGATATAGAGTGTCCGTAAGTCATCTATGCTTCTGCGATGTGCATCATCAAAGCGTATGACCAGATCGAATCGCTTCTCGCCTTCAAAAACCACTCCGGCCACCCCACCTGCAAAAGCTGAGCTGACATACTCATTGAGTTTTTGAATATCTAACCCGTATTGAGCTATCTTATTACGATTGTAATTCACTGTCATTTGGGGAAGTCCTGAGGTCCGCTCAGCATTGACATCTCCGGCACCCGGTACTGTGGAAATGATCTCCGCCATCTCCTGAACCTTGGTGGCTAAAACCTCTAAATCTTCACCGTATAGCTTGACCGCAATATCTTCCCGTACTCCTTCAAGCAATTCGTTGAACCGTAATTCCACAGGCTGGGTAAAGACGAGGTTAACCCCAACGAGCTGTTCATCGAGTTTGTCTTTGATTTGATCAATTAGCTCGTCTTTGGTTGCTGCGGAAACCCACTTGTCTTTGTCCTTTTCCAGAATGATGTACATATCCGCTATGTCCATGGGCATTGGGTCTGTGGGTATATCTGCAACACCAATGCGTGAGGTGACCGTTTTGATCTCAGGAAAGTTTTCAAGCAAGAGCTTTTCAATTTTCATGGAGACTTCATTAGACTCTGTGAGCGAACTTCCCGGTCGTATCAATGCCTGCATGGCCAGGTCTCCTTCATCCAGCTGAGGGACAAATTCCCCACCCATACGTGAAAATGTAAATCCGGCAACTCCCAGCAGCACAATAGCCACAATGATTACGATAGCCTTAAAACGGAGGGCACTTTTTAGCAATGGCAGGTATGCCTTATGAATACCGCCGATTATTTTGTCACTCACCTTTTCCAACCAGCGTTCAAACTTCCCAAACCAGTTCTTTTTGTTTTGGATGGGCTTCATAAATAAGGCTGACATCATTGGCACGTACGTCAGACAAAGGAAAATGGCACCAATCATGGCAAAACCAAAGGTGTAGGCCATCGGCTGGAACATCTTACCCTCAACACCTGTCAGAAACAGGATCGGAGCGAACACAATGAGAATGATAATCTGACCGAAAAAGGCAGAACCCATCATGGTGCTTCCGGACTCAAAAGCTACCTCGTCCATGACACCTTGGTTGAACTTAATTTTACCAGAGCGTATGCGTTTCTGGATTTCATAGACCGTTCCTTCTATGATGATCACCGCACCATCTATAATAATTCCAAAGTCAATGGCACCCAAGCTCATCAGGTTGGCCCAGACATTGAATTGCTTCATCAGTATGAATGCAAAAAGCAGTGAAAGTGGAATAGTAGTGGCCGTGATGATACCACCACGCAAACTTCCCAATAGAATGACGAGCGCAAATATGACGATGAGTGCTCCTTCGATCAGGTTGGTTTGCACTGTACTGGTCGTTCTGGAAATAAGATCACTTCTGTCAATGATGGTATTGATTTCCAATCCTTCAGGAAGCGATTTCTCGACCTCTTCCATTCGCTCTTTCACATTTTGTATGACCGCATTGGGGTTAGAGCCTTTTAGCATCATGATGATGCCGCCCACCGATTCACGGCCATCCTGTGTGAATGCACCATAGCGTACCTGGTGTCCAAAATGGACTTTAGAAGCAACATCACCAATCGTGACAGGAATGCCATTTTCGGTTTTGATAACAATTTTTCGAATGTCGTCTAATGAGCGAATCAATCCTTCTCCTCTTATGAAGTTGGACATTCGATTCTTCTCAATATAAGCCCCTCCGGTATTGACATTGTTTCTCGCTAGTGCTTCATATACCTGCGATATGCTAACTTTTTGTGCGTTGAGTTTTTCAGGATTGATGGCTACCTCGTATTGCTTGATGTAACCCCCAAATGAGTTGACTTCAACTACTCCATCCAGTAGCGTGAGTTGTCGTTTTACAATCCAGTCTTGGATAGTGCGCAGGTCTGTTGGCGAGTATTTTGTTTCAAAACCCTCCTGAGGTTGGATGGTGTATTCGTAAATCTGCCCCAAACCTGTGGAAATTGGCCCCATAGTGGGACTTCCGAATTTTTGGGGAATGGTCTCCTGGAGTTCGTTCAGTTTTTCCTGCACCAGTTGGCGTGGCAAATAGGTGCCCATGTCATCTTCAAAGACGATGGTCACCACCGACAGGCCAAATCTTGAAACAGAGCGAATCTCATCTACTCCCGGAAGGTTACCCATGGCCAACTCGACCGGATAGGTGACGAACTGCTCGATATCTTCAGTAGCCAGATTGGGTGAAACCGTCATCACCTGCACCTGGTTATTGGTGATATCCGGGACGGAACCCAGATTGACCGTTGACATGGAATAGATCCCCACACCTATGAGTGCAAGTGTGAGTAAGCCCACAATGAATTTGTTCTTTATCGAGAACGATATGATTTTATTGATCATGTATGAAATGATTTAGTATCAGTTAAAATGATTCTGTTTCGATCCTTTAGAGTAGGATCGAGTTGGACGGAGTTGTCCTTATGAAACTGATTTTAAACCTGAGGTGGCTGTAGCAGTGAGCCGACAAATCCTGATGTTATTGGATCTGTATAGGTGCTTCCCTGGAGAGGAAATGTAAGGATACCTAATTCACTTATAAAAGTTTGCTGAACGACAAGATGTGAATGGCAGCAATGACAAACACATAAAGGAGAACATAAATCTTCGGATTCATTGTTGTCCTGATCCGAACCAGGTTGTTCGTATGAAACCTCGATGCTATCTGCTGTGGTTTCATCCGCACACGGTGCTACCGATAGCCCTAACAGAAACAGCGATAATATGAATGCGGAAAATTTCACTATGCAAGTATAACGAAAAAGGAGTGCAACTTGTTTGCAAAGTTTAGGAGCAGTTCGCGCATGTGCCTTTGTACACCATGCTGGTACTGGCTGCCTTGAATCCTCTTGGAATGTTTGTTTGAGGGATTTTAGACTGGGTTAGGTAATAAGTTTCGCCACATCCCACACAATGAAAGTGAATGTGTTGATCCTGGGGTTCGCATTCACAGCCTTCTTCGCAGAGCGCATATTTCACCGCACCGGTTCCATCATCAATGCTGTGAATGAACTTCTTTCAAAGGTTTTGAGAGTTCTAAAAACTGTGGCTTTATCTGCTCGTTCAAATTTTGTTTCTAAATCACTAAGGCCTATGGCTGCTCCTGATTTCACGAGCTTTCTTAATACTAACAACCGCATGGCTGTTGGTTTGATGTCTCTGTCTTCTAGTTTTTGTTCTAACATAATTCATGATTTAAACCATAGATCCGATATCCGATCCCATGGAGGGATAGGAATAGACCATTTTCCTGATGTCTGCAACTTTTAGCTTTCCACGAATGGCCATTGCAAAAAGGTTGATCATTTCCTCAGCGTGTGGGCCGATGATGTGGGCTCCTAAAATGTAACCTTCTTTGCTGGAAATGACTTTATAAGCATAAGTTGATTCATTGATCCGTTTGGCATTGTACCAGTTTGACGCAGAGCCGTCTTTCACCTGATAAGCTAAACCTGATGCTTTAGCCTGTGCTTCCGTCATACCAACCGCAGCAAGTGTGGGCAAGGTAAAGACTGCACTGGGCATTTCCATATAATCAGGCTTTTTGGAATTCCCACGGATAATATTGGCTGCTACTGCATGGCCTTCCATCACTGCAACAGGTGTGAGGTTTAGCCCATTGCTGTCAGCTGCATCTCCTGCAGCGTAGACTGATGGATTAGTTCTGCTTTGAAGGTATTCATTTACCTGGATTCCTTTTTTGCTGTAAGAAATATTGGCCTTTTCCAGGTTCATGCCATCTAGTTCAGGCACTCTTCCCGCAGCATTAACAACTATGCTGGTAGTAAATGAATCCTGGCCATTGGGAGATTGAGTCATGATTTTGAATAGACCATGGATTTTTTCAATGCCAACCACCTCGGCTTCGAGATGAAGATCAATGCCTAACCCTCTTGTTGCGCTAACCAGATGGTTTACTATGTCTTTATCAAAGTTTTCCAAAGGACGTTTTCCACGATGAAAGATGGATACTTTACTGCCTGCCCTGGCAGCCAGATGTGCAAACTCCAAAGCAATGTAACCGCCCCCAATAAAAGCGATATCCTTTGGGAGATTTTCCAGATCCAGAAAATCTGTACTGTCAATGGGTAAATCGCCTCCTGGAATCTCAAGAATGACTGGTCGAGCGCCAGTACCAATTACGATTTTTTCTGCTTCCAACAGGTCATCTCCGATATGTACCGTGTTTTCCGATTCAAAGCTCGCTGCTCCATGATACATGTCAACACCCACTTTTTCATAACCTCTCTCTACACCTTTCGGCATTTTAGAGACAAACTCATTTTTATAAGCCATAAGGTCCTGCCAATTGATAGAAATATCTCCTTGTATTCCGATTCCTTTCATTTTATTGGCCCGGTCAATGATCTCAGCAACTCCGACCAGTATTTTTTTTGGGTCACAACCGCGCAGAGCGCACGTGCCCCCATATGGTCTGGAGTCTGTAACGGCAGTTTTTAGTCCCTTTTTAGCACACTTATTGGCTATGGTCATACCGGCCATTCCGGAACCGATGACGATTACATCATATTTCATGTACAACAGCTATTTTTTCCACCTTCCTGAATGGGAGGGCAGGCAACATTTCCATAGGAGCAATACACACAACAGTCTCCATCTTTTGGTTTGAGGACTTTGTTGCAGTTTTCACATTCATAGAAGTACTGGCATGCATCCGTGGGCATGGTTTCTTCTTTCTGATGTCCACAGTTGGGACAAGTAATAGTTGATTGTAATAGGATTTCTTTTTCCATTATTGGAATTTTTTAGATTTTAATGCATCAGGGGTTTCTCTGTACAATATTCTTTTCAGTGACTGTATAGCCGGTAGCTTTTTCTACTGCAGCAGCCAATTGATCAATGGATGTTTTGGATTGGTCAAATTTAACTAGGGCAGTACCGCTTTGATAAGAAGAGGAAGCTTCCATAACACCTTCACTGTTGTTAAGCGCTGCTGTAACGCTATGCTCGCATCCGGTGCAGGTCATGCCTTTGACAATCAACTCAGCACTCAGAATATCATCTTCTTTTACCACGATAATCTTATCTTCATTGCTATTGCTTGAGAAAAAGATGCCGGAATAGGATGGAAATGCAAGCATCAATACCGTAAAGACGGTAACGATTCCCAGAAATTTTTTGGACTGCCAAAAGGAGGGACGTTCATCATCCTCACAGGCACAATCGATTTCTTCCTGGGTCCTGGGTCTTAATTTCTGATACCAGGCAACCCCCAAGACCAAAACGGTAAGCCCTATCAGATAAGGTCTAAATGGCTCCATCCATGAAAAGGCCGAGGCAATGCCTCCTATCCCTGCCAGTGTTGCAAAAACAGGAGTGATACAACAAAGTGAGGCAGTAAAGGCTACCAGTAAGCTGGCTCCAATACTTTTGGATGATTGATTTGAATTGCTCATGATATAGTTTCCTTTTTAATATCATTAAATAAGCTTGCCAGAACAGGTTTTATGACCTTTACATTGTCTTCTACCAGCGTGTAGAAAACCGTTTGGCCTACTTTCTTGTCTTTGACAAGCTTTCCATCTTTCAACTTGCGTAAATGCTGTGAAACTCCGCCTACAGATATCTCCAGGATATCACTTAAATCGCATGGACACATTTCCCCTTCTTTATATAGCAGGAAGAGGATCTTTAGTCTGACGGCATTCCCGGAAAGATTAAATATCCGGGTTGCCTGGGCTAGCTGCTCATCAAGTTGGTTTAGGGAATCCTTGCATTCCTTAATTTGGACAGGATCCGCCAATACTCTAATACAGGTCTTGCTCATCTTTTAATGTTTTAGCAATTACTAAAACGTAAATTACAAGGAAAGGTTCAGTATTTAAGAGAATGCTAAAATACGGCCTTTAAGGCTTAAAAATGCCGCATTTGATTGAAGTAGTCTGGTCATTCATATCCGTCCAGGCGAAATACAATGTATCATCAATCACTTCCATCTGAGGAAATCCACTTCCTCTGGAGGCGCTGGTTTCTGAAACGATTGTCAGATCGTTCATAGAACCATCTCTTGATACTTTTCTGAATTTAATAAATGGTGTTTCTCCTTCCAGGTCAAGCCAACTTACATATGCTGATTGATTATCTATCATGACAATATCCACTCTACCTACCGAAACGGAATCGTCCACAATGATTGGCTCCTGAAAAGATGCTCCCGAATCATCCATGAAAGTAACTTTCACTTTTGCAATTCCCTCAGCAGCTGTAAACCAGGCTGTAGCTGTTGTATTTCCAAAAGCGGCTATTCTTGGACCATTCACCGGACATCCGGCAATCTTCCATCCATCTGAATTTACAACTTTGGGTTCTGTCCAATTGTTATCAACCAATCTTACAAAAGACATATCTCGCATTTCTTCCTCTGATCGATCTCTGTACACGATGACAGGTCCATTTAGTGTCATGGCACCTCCTGTCTGACAGCAATCACATACGCGAGAATCGAGCTCTGCTTCCTGTGTTAGGTTACCCATCATATCCAATGTGGCTGTTCGGATGGTCATTGCTCCTCCACCTCCGTGACCGCCGGAATCGTGATCACCACCTCCGGTATTGCGACCGTCCAGCCAGGAAAGTAGGAACGTTCCGTCATTCTTAGGTAGCATGGTTACAAATCCGTGCTCTGTTGGTGTGCCGTCATCATGGGGAATAATCGGTTCTGACCATTCGCCCCCGACTGGCTTATAGACCACATTCACATCGTAGGAATAGGTTCCTGAAGAGCTCTTAGCCAGAAAATGAGCAATCATATTTCCTTGCTTATCCACTGCCATCATGGGATAGTCTGCCCAATTCACAAACCAATCGTTTCCTGATGCAATGACTTCTGGTGTTTGCCAGATGTCTTCTTTCTGGACCGAATACTTCAGGTCGATCCAACCTGAATCTCTTTTCTCTACCCAGGACATATACAAAAGATCGTCACCTCCTTTGATCAAGTATGGCAAAGAAGCATTACCATCAGCGGGGGATTCAATACGCTGGATTGTAGGATTTTCTGTTGCCTTTTCTTGATTTTTCTGACAAGACGAAAGCAATAAACTTGCGATGATTAATGCGCTGAATAATTTCATTTCAAGTAGGTTTTAAGTTGTTCAATTTGTTCAGGACTATCCCATTTCCGGGCTCCAACAAGCGTTTCTAATAGCTGACCATCTTTTCCGATAATGAAAGTGGTTGGCAATGAATAGACACCCAAAGACTCTACGGATGTTTTATTCTGAGCAAACGTGAGGTCAAAAGGTCGTCTTTCCGTGAATTGCTGAATTTTTTCAAGGGATTCATCTGATGCAAGAAGTAAAACAAAGTCACCCGGCAATTCATTTTGCATCTTCACCAGATCGGGCATTTCCCTGATGCAAGGAGTGCACCATGTAGCCCAAAGGTTAAGAATGACAATTTTGTTTTTGAATTGCTCTTTGTCCAGTGTTTCACCTTTCAAATCTACCAGTTTGATTTTACTGATAAACGTGTCCTTCTCCAGTTGACAGGAAATCAAACCAATTAGTAAAAACGAAATAATTAGCAGCTTTTTCATTGATTCTCAACATCAAACGCGACAGCCGTCTGATCCCATTTAATGGTGATTTGTCCATTCTTATCGTCGATTTCACTGACCTCAAAAGTTAAAGACTCTACAACCTCATCCAGCTTTTGAACCGGAGCTGACACCCGAACCAAATCATTTACCTGATCGTAATCATCCGCTAGGTGCATGTCCCAATCTTTACTTACAATGATTGTCCATTCTTCTTCTCCGGGAATAGTGAACAATCCATACTTCCCTGCTGAAATCTCTACGCTGTTGATGATTACATCTTTATCAAAAGAAATGGTGGTTGCCTTATGTGCTCCGGTAGCCCATACTGTGCCATAGCCAACCAATCCTCCGAAGATCATTCGGCCTCTTTTACCTGGTGATCCGTAATCAATATGCACATGGTTGTTCCCAATATTGGACATGGAAGCGGTTCGGGGACTCAGTGACTTTTTCTTGGTGTCCTCTTTTTTAGCTTCATGCTCATGGTTTGCATGAGAATCTTTTTCACTGCTTTCTTGCTCACCTTTACCAGGGCTACCACAACTAAAAAGCAATGCGAAAATTGTAAGTGTTAGTGCTGTCGTCTTCATGGTTTTTATTTTATCTTAATCTTAAACTGTTACCTATTACTGAAACGGAGCTGAGGCTCATGGCCAATGCAGCAAGCATCGGACTCAATAAAAGACCAAATACAGGAAAGAGCACACCTGCAGCTATTGGTACACCTAGCATATTATAAATGAATGCAAAGAACAGATTCTGTTTGATGTTTCTCATTACATCTGTACTCAGCTTCCTAGCTCTCACGATTCCATCCAACTCCCCCTTTACTAATGTTAAGCTTGCACTCTCAATAGCTACATCCGTACCTGTACCCATTGCAATTCCCACATTGGCCTGAGCAAGTGCGGGGGCATCATTGATTCCATCGCCGGCCATGGCAACAATTTTTCCCTCTTCCTGGAGGGCTTTTACTTTCTCGTATTTGTTTTCCGGTAAGAGATCTGCTTCATATCCATCTAATCCAAGCTTATCTGCAACCGCTTTGGCTGTATTCTTATTGTCACCTGTGAGCATAATCACCTCCAGTCCTTGGTCTTGCAAATGCTTAATGGCATCAGCTGATGATTCTTTGATAGGGTCCGCAACACTGATGAACCCTGCCACTTCCTTATCAATCACTACAAACATGACCGTTTGTCCTTCCAGTTGTCTTTGCTTCACATCTTCATCATGCTCCCTATCCAGTGTTAAATCAAATTCCTCCAGGAGCTTTTTGTTGCCAATGGCTATATGGAGTCCATCCACTTTGCCGGTTATTCCTTTTCCAGTAATGGAGTTAAAGTCGTCAACCTTCTGAACTTTCAGTCCTTTTTTTTCAGCACCCTCAATAATGGCATGTGCCAATGGATGTTCACTACTTGATTCGAGTGAAGCAACATTTTTAAGAATGGTTTCTGCACTGTATTTTTCATTAATGGACTTGACATCCTGCAGTGATGGTCTCCCCTGTGTGATGGTTCCGGTTTTATCAATCACCAATGTGGTCACCTTGTGCATTTCCTCAATGGCTCTGGCATCCTTTACCAAAATCCCCTGCTTTGCACCTTTTCCTGTTCCAACCATGATCGACATGGGAGTAGCTAGTCCTAATGCACATGGACAGGCAATGATTAGCACGGTCACTGCACTGGTAAAGGCATAAACCATCTTAGGATCAGGACCCCAAATCGCCCAAACGGCAAAAGCAATGATGGCAATCGAAACAACGATGGGCACAAAATAGCTGGACACTTTATCTGCCAGATTCTGAATGGGTGCCTTTGTCCGACTGGCTTTATTGACCATCTCGATGATCTGGGATAGCAGTGTATCACTTCCTACTTTCTGCGCTTTCATTTGAAAGGTACTGGTGCCATTGATCGTTCCCCCTATCACATTGTCTCCTTCGGATTTCTCAACGGGAACAGGCTCACCTGTAATCATCGACTCATCAATACTGCTTTTTCCTTCGATTATCTCTCCATCTACCGGAATCTTTTCACCTGGTTTAATCTTAATGATGTCATCCAGCTTCACATGCTCTAATGGAATTGTCATCTCTTCGGCATCTCTAATTACCGTTGCTTCAGGTGGTACCAGGTTGAGAAGCTCCTTGATGGCAGAATTGGTTTGACTTCTTGCTTTTGCTTCCAATAATTGTCCTAATAGAATCAGGGTAAGAATGACAACTGCAGCTTCAAAATATAAGTGAACAGCTCCTCCCTCAGATTTGAATTGATCAGGGAAAATGTCAGGAAACAGCAGGGCAAAAATGCTAAACAGGTATGCAGCTCCAGCTCCCAATGTGATGAGTGTCCACATGTTCGGAGAACGATTGACGATGGATTTGTACCCTCTTACAAAGAAATTCCAACAAGAGTAAAATATGACCGGTGTACTTAATGCCAACTGCACCCAACCCCAGGTCTTTTCGCTTGCGATCCCAGATAAAGAAACACCTATCATCTCACTCATGGCGATGAAAAAGACAGGTAGCGTAAAAGCTACTGAAATCCAGAACTTGGTCAGCATTTTCTTGTATGCTTTCTGTTCCTCTGAACCATCATCGGCAGAAGCTTTTTTCGGTTCCAAGTCCATTCCACATTTCGGACATGATCCCGGATGATTCTGCTCTACTTCAGGGTGCATCGGGCAGGTGTAAATGGTTTTTGAACTTTCTTCCTTTTCCAAATCCATACCACACTTTGGACAATCTCCGGGCTTGTCATATTTCTTATCTCCTTCACAAAGCATGGGACAATAGTATTTGCCAGATCCTCCAGTGTCCTTCTTTTTAATTTCCGGCATGGGATGGTGATGATGCTCGCGAGACCCTGGAAGGTGAATGTCATAGCGATCTCCGTCCTTTTGTAAGGCTTCTTTAAGTTTCTCAACGGAAATATGAGACTCCATTTGAACAACCGCTTCCTGATTTGCTAAATCAACAGAAACATCAGAGATACCCTCAACTGCTTTGAGCGTTTTCTCTACATGACTCTTGCAACCATTGCAGGTCATTCCGGAAATTTGATACGTGTGTTTCATTTCATTAAAAAGTTAATGAAACAAAGTTCGGAGGTGCAAAACTGAATCGATTTCATAATCATGGATTTGATTTACACAATCTTGTCAAGAGGTTTTCTATCCGATTGAAACATGGTCTTGTACTCTGACATACTAAGGCCTGTTTCTTGTTTGAACTGCCCGGATAAATGATTGATGCTGGAATAATCAAGTATGGAAGCAATTTGAGAAAAGGAATGGGAACCATCCTGAATCAGCTCTTTGACTTTCTCGAGTTTCAATCGTAGGAAATACTTCTCAATGGTAATGTGTTCCCTTTGAGAGAAGACTTTGCTTAGTGATGAATAATCCCTTCCCAATTCATCAGAAATCATGGTCGAAAGCTTGTTCTTTCTTTGAATAGGAAGCTGGTCAATCATGTTAATGAGAAACACCTTTATTCGCTCGACAATTATTTCTTCCTTACTTTCTATTAATTCAAAACCATGTGCTTCAATGGTACCGGCGATGGATTCAAGATCAACTGATTTTGGATCAATCTCGAGCACTCCTAATTCAATAGAATGCACCTCCACACCGAGGGTGGTCAACTCGTCTTTGATCACTTTCTTGCAGCGATCACAAACCATGTTTTTGATGTGGAGGGTAGTCATGATTACAGTTCTTCAGTTACTTTTCCGCACTTCAGCATCTTGTCACCGAAGTATGGATTTCTGATCTGATCTGACATGCTCAACCAGCTGGCTCCTGTATTGTCAAAAGCCATCGGACAGTACTGTACATAAACTCCATCTTCTGAATCATTAGCTTTTAAAGAAGCGATCAGGCCATCTGTCACCGTTTTGAAAGCTGTGCGTTGGGCTTCCACATCGTCACTGGATGCGATTGTTTTTGCAGCCTCAACAATGTCAGCACCCCAATTCTCATTGGTTGCAGATTCAGCGAGTTTAGTGGCTGCATCCTTTGCTGCTGGAGCATCCGTTTGAACCAAAGCATCTTTTAGCGACATGTAGTCAGAAATGCCGGAAGATGCCTCTGTTACTTCAGTTTTAGCCACTTCTTTTGCCTCCGATTTCTCTTCCTTTTTTGCAGAGCTGCAAGAAGCAATAGCAATTGCAAGCCCGAGTGTTAATAGTGTTGTTTTCATCGTATTTAAGTTTAAAAGTTTAATTCATGTGTGAGTAATGATTTTCAACGGTCACATGGAATTCGCGATTAACATTCATCAACCAGTTGATATAAATTCGGTCTCGAATGTTTATGCTCATTTCATTGATTCATTTAAATGTTCTTCTACATTCCCACAGGTGAGCATCGCATCACCGAAATAAGGATTCAGAATTTTATCTGAATCGCTTAACCAAAAAGCTCCAGTGTTGTCAAAAGCCATTGGACAGTATTGTCGATAGCCACCTACTTCTACCTGGTATTTTTTTAATGAATGGAACAGCTGATCGCTCAAGAGTGAAAGCATCATTCGAGCTTTTTCCAGATCAGTTTCATTTTGAATACCTTCAGTAGATTTCTGCAGTATGCTCAGGTCTTTCATCCATTCCATGTGTGCTTCATCTTTCACTAACTTCATATCTACTTCATTAATAGCCTTCTGAAGGTTTTCAGCTTTCCTGGCTGCTGTATTTACATCACTTTCGATGAGTGCATCTTTTACCGGTAGATAGGCTGAAAAGACCGCTTGAAGCTGTTCCTTGAATTCAGGATCACTATCATAGGTCACTTCAGATTCATTGACCTGAAGCATGTTCATTTGATTATTGGTTTGTGAGGATCCTTGGCTCATTCCACTATGATCATGACCTGTCATGGCAGCTCCACCTTCCGGTGACATCATCGATGGCTTGCCTGCAAGCTGGGCCGCAGCATCAATACTGAAGGTTCCATTCACTGCGATTTCTTCGCCTGGTTCCAACCCTTTCTCAATGATGTAAGAATCTCCAAGTGATGGACCAAGTGTCACTTCACGCATTTTGAAATGCAATCCCTGTTCTGAGGATAGCTTCACATAAACCACGGATCGTTTTCCCGTCCACATCACTGCATATTTGGGTACAGTCAATTGATCGACTTTCTTTCCCAGCTGAGCTTTCACTTCACCGGAAGCAAACATCTCTGGTTTCAGAATTCGATCATTGTTTTGGACGACTACTCTTGCTTTTGTCACACGAGTTTTGGGGTTGATCACAGGATCGATGTAATCAATCTTGCCTTTAAAAGTTTGTCCCGGAAGTGAACCAATATTGAATTGAATTGAATCACCTTTATCAATCCAGGACAGGTCACTTTCATACACATCGAATTGCACCCAAACTCTGGATAGGTTCGCAATCTCATACAGGGTTTGTCCTCTGTTTACATAGTCTCCAAGATTGACCTTCTTGCTAGTTACAAAGCCCGACTGATCCGCTAGTACCGGAAACTGATCCTGAGTCTTTCCAGTAGATATGATCTGATCTATTTGAGATTCGGTCAGCTTCCAGTTCTTCAGCTTTTCCCTGGCCGCTCGATATAAATTGGGCTGACTTTCTCTGATTTTATAAGCCTCGAACAGCTCTTCCTGAGCAGTTACCAACTGAGGTGAATACAAACTTGCAATTACGCTTCCCTTACTAACATACTCTCCTGTAAAATTCACAGCAAGCTTTTCAATCCTTCCTGGAAAGTGTGTGGTCTGGCTGAAGATCAATCGTTCATCTTCCTGCACTTTGCCGTTCAATCGAATGGTTTTCATCGCAGACTCGCTGCCCACATTAGCGGTAACAACATTTGCCAACTGCATGGCTGTGGGTGACATGGTAATAGCCATAGGGTCAATACCTTCTCCATTGTCGTCTTCTAATGGAATGAGATCCATCCCACATATCGGACAAGCGCCTGCTTCATTTTGTCGAATCTGCGGATGCATAGAGCATGTCCAAACGGTCTCTCCATTGATGACTTCAGTGTGCGAATGTTCCGCTTCCGAACTTCCACCAAAAAAGGCCCATCCAAGCAGCAAACCACCTACGAGGGTTGCTACAATCACAACGATTAGTGTTCTTATGGATATTTTCATTTCAATACTTTTTAGCTGTCAAATAATTAAGCTTAGCCACTGCAACGTGATAGTCCATCATCGCTGTAGCCTTCATTTTTTTATACTTTAAGAGTTGTTGTTGCGTACGCAATACCTCTTCGAATTCTGTTCCTGAGTTCCCATATGCAGAAAGTAGGAGGTTAAGCACCTGCTGCGTCTCAGCAATTTGCTCGTCATAGAGCTGTAGAAGTTCCATTTGCTTTACTCGGTCGAAATCAGCTATTTCATATCCGGATATGAGCTGATTGATTCGATCCTCTTTTTGAAGCGAATAACTATCCTGCATCAGCTGAGCTTCCTTCCTTGCTGATTTGTACTTTCCTCTGAAAATGGGGATACCCACAGTGACCATAGGCATCAAAGCGTTTTGGCCATTGTCAGGAACAGACATATCCGAGCGTTCACTGACAATCAAGTAATCCAAACCCACCCCTAGCTTTGGCAATCCTTGCTTCTCAGCCAAAACCTCTTGCTTCTTGCTTGCCTCCAACCGAATTTCCAATTCATCCAAGACAGGATTATTGGCCAGTAATGAATCTCGATTGATTGCCAGATCGGTGGCCATTAGGGAATCTGTAACTACCACGTCAGCATACTCTTCTCTATTCAAGAGTTTGTTGAATGAGGTCACCAATGGTTGTTTTTTCTTTCTGAGAATTTCCAAATTGGTCAATGCATCCTTGAGCATGATGTCCACTCTAAGTACATCAACCAAAGTCCCTTGATCATTTTCAAACCTAGTGGTTGCAATGGTCTTGTATGACTTAAGGATTTCTGCATTCTCACTTTCCAGCACAATCCATTTATCCAATTCATAGAGCGGATAGTAGGCCGTCGCAACTTGATAATAAAGCTTATTCCGAGCATCCAAAAAGACCTGATATTGAGCTTCTGCATTCAGGGCAGCTACATCACCGCTTGCTTTTAATGTTCCAAACCAAGGGAACATTTGAGTGAGTGAGAACCGTGCTCTTTGTGGACCAACTCGAGTTTCAACCGGAGAGATAAAATATCCAAATGAAAAGGTTGGATCCTGTAGGCTGTTAGCCTGAGGAATTCTTTCCAATGCTGCTTCGAAAGCTTTGTACTTGGCTTCTAGTCCTGGATTGTTTTCCGCTGCAATTTGAAAGTATTCCTCTAAAGTTTGAGCACTTCCTGGAAGCACCACACTTAAGGTCATCACTATGATTAGATACTTTTTCATTGCTTATTCAGTTTTCGTTCTTCACGCATACAATACAGTACCGGCACCACGAAGTATGTGATTGCCGCCACGGCCATTCCTCCAAAGGCTGGGATTGCCATAGGGATCATGATATCAGATCCTCTTCCAGTAGATGTAAGAATTGGAAGCAAGGCAATGATGGTCGTGGCAGAAGTCATCACAGCAGGCCGGATTCTTCGTAACCCTGCTTCTACTACTGCATCACGTATTTCGGGGATCGTTTTGGTTCTGTTCCGATCAAAACTTTGATCCAGATAAGTTCCCATCAACACGCCATCGTCCGTTGCTATTCCAAATAAGGCAATGAAGCCTACCCAAACCGCCACACTGAGGTTGATGGTTTTGATCTGAAAGAGGTCTCTGAAGTCAATCCCCAGTAATGAGAAGTTAAAAAACCAATCCTGTCCGTAAAGCCAGATCATGATAAATCCACCACTAAATGCCATGGCGATTCCGGTGAAAACCATCAGTGAAGTAGTCGTGGATTTGAATTGGAAATAAAGGATCAGGAATACGATCCCCAACACCACCGGGACAATGATGGCCAATCGCTTTTCAGCTCTCACCTGGTTTTCATAGCTACCCGAGAACTTGTAACTAATTCCAGATGGAACATCCAACTCCCCGCTATCAATTCGCTCCTTGATGGTGCGCTGAGCATCATTTACTACATCCACTTCTGCGTAACCATCTCGTTTATCAAAGAGGACATAACCAACAAGGAAAGTCTCTTCACTTTTGATGGCTTGTGGCCCTCTCACATACTCAATGTCCACCAACTGCCCAAGTGGAATTTGTGCTCCTGTCGGAGTTGGGATCAATACCTTGGCTAGAGATTCAGGATCGTCACGGAGCTCTCTTGGATACCTGACCCGAACAGGAAATCGTTCTCGTCTCTCAACTGTTGTGGTCACCTTCATGCCACCAACGGCAGTTTCAATGGTTTGTTGAACATCTTCAATGTTGAGTCCATATCGAGCGATTTGCTCTCTGTTAATGTTGAGATGCATGTAAGGTTTCCCAACTATTCTGTCAGCAAAGACAGCTTCTGTTTTCACTGATGGAACTCGCTTAAGGATCTCCTCCAGTTGCAAACCGAAATCTTGTATCGTCTGCAAATCAGGCCCATAAACTTTGATTCCCATTGGAGCTCTCATGCCTGTTTGAAGCATAACCAATCGGGTTTCGATCGGCTGCAACTTCGGAGCGGAAGTCACGCCAGGTATTTTGGTCACCTTGATGATCTCATTCCAGATATCATCCGGAGACTGAATTTCCGGTCGCCAGTTTCGGAAATACTTTCCATTGTTATCTTCAATCAGTTGGGATTGCTTGATTCCTTTTAGTAGGGCATCTTCGTTACTGATGAATGAGTCATCTGTTAGTTCAAAACGGCCTTCATCATCTACACGAAACCGAACCCTTCGACCACTTTGGTTCACCATGTATTCCGACTTATAATTGATCACATTCTCATACATGGAAATGGGTGCAGGATCCAATGCTGACTCAACTCTACCTAGTTTACCGACCGTCAGATCCACCTCGGGAATATTGGTTAGCAACATATCCAGCTGACCAACCACCTTCCGATTGTACTCAATGCCTGAATGTGGCATGGATGTAGGCATAAGCAAGAAACTTCCTTCATCTAATGATGGCATGAATTCTTCGCCAATACCAGGAAAAGCATGAGCGAATGTCGACCAGACTTTGGAGGTCTGAACCTCAACACCAATCGCCTCAAATCCTTTGGATACAAAGCCAAATACCGAGCTGAATCCTAGCCAGATATTGGCTGCTAAGAGGATTAGAAATGTTGGAATGAGCATGAATTTGACCCTATTGGCCAGGCACCATTTTAGTAAGGACTTGTAGTAATATTGAAGCAACGTGAATGCTCCCAGGATTACACCAATCAGAAGCGCCACAAAAAGCACGTTCGTAAATACACTTTTGCTGGCTCCAAGTGGAAGCCAATATTTACCCAGCAGCCAAACTACACCGACAACAGCCAGGATCAATTCAGCCTTATCAATGACTCCAGTATACCATTTTTGAGGTCGTTCATTTCTTTTATACCAAGCTTTGAAGAAAACCAGTGATCCGAAAAGCAGCAGCATGATCCCACCCCAAATCTGGCCGAACGCTAATCCTACAATCCCAATGAGGATCAAGCCAAGGTTTACGACTTGTTGCACCTTCTCATTTTTAATTCTGGCTCCAAAGAACCAGTAAGCCAGCGTTGGTAAAATCAATAGTGACACGATTAGTGCAGCAACAAGAGCAAAAGTTTTAGTGAAGGCCAGTGGCCCGAATAGTTTGCCTTCAGCTGCCTGCATGGTGAATACAGGGATAAAGCTGACAATGGTTGTTGAGACAGCTGTGAGTATTGCAGTTGCTACCTCAGCTGAACCATTGTAAATCGTTGTGATTAACTTCTGTTCAGGAGGAGCTTCATCCAGATGCTTGATTATATTCTCAGAAAGTATAATCCCCAAATCCACCATTGTTCCAATCGCAATGGCTATCCCGGAAAGTGCTACTATGTTGGCATCTACATCGAAATAGCGCATGGCAATGAACACCATGAGCACCGAGATGGGTAAAATACTTGAAATCAGAAATGAGGCTCTGAGATTGTACACCATGACGATTACTACCAAAATGGAAATCAGGATTTCCAATGAAAGTGCCTCTTCAAGTGTTCCCAGTGTTTCATAAATCAATTGGGATCGATCATAGAAAGGCACAATAGTCAGCTGGCTCTCTGTCCCATTCGCTAATGTTTTCTTTGGAAGTCCCGGAGCGATCTCCTTAATCTTGTCCTTGACATTGTTGATGACCTCCAATGGATTTGCACCATATCTGGCGACCACCACTCCACCTACTACTTCAGCTCCGTCTTTATCTAGTAATCCTCTTCGAGTAGCCGGGCCAAGTGATACACGACCAATGTCCATAACCCGGACAGGTACATTGTCTTGAACAGCAACAACTGCTTTCTCCAAATCCTCAACGGATTTGATGTAGCCTAACCCTCTAACCAGGTATTCGGCTTGATTGATTTCTATGGTTTTAGCTCCAACATCTTTATTCGATTGCTTGACAGCCGTCATGACTCTATGCAGCGGGATGTTATAGGCTAAGAGTGCATCCGGATTTACGTCGATTTGGTATTCCTGAACAAATCCACCAATTGAAGCTACTTCTGAAACTCCTTCGGTAGCATTCAATCCATACTTCACATAGAAATCCTGAACGGTGCGGATCTCATGCAAGTCCCATCCTCCTGTAGGATTTCCACTCTTATCTCTTCCTTCTATGGTGTACCAATACACCTGTCCAAGTGCTGTCGCGTCTGGGCCTAGGGTAGGTTGAACTTCATCCGGCAATAGGCCAGATGGAATGGAATTGAGTTTTTCCAGAATTCGAGATCGACTCCAGTAAAATTCAATGTCTTCATTGAAGATGATGTAGATACTGGAAAAGCCGAAGATGGAGGAGCTTCGGATGGATTTAACACCCGGGATACCTAAAAGATAGGTCGTCATTGGATAGGAGATCTGATCTTCGATATCCTGAGGTGATCGTCCTTGCCATTGAGTGAATACAATCTGTTGATTCTCCCCGATATCGGGAATGGCATCCACAGGCACAGGATCAGAAGGTAATGCGCCTACCCTCCACAGGGACGCCTGACCGCCGAATGGTGCTGTTACAATTCCCCAGGCAATGAAGCCTATGAGAATTAAGACTGTTACCAGCCTGTTTTCTAAAAAGTATTTTATGATTCGATTGAGCATAATATGTTTTGAGTTGAAACTGAAACATCAGTCCAAAATGGGCATTGATATACCCCGCCTGACAAACTTGTCAGAACATACTATGCGTATTATATAATGAAGACCTGGTGAAGTGTTGATATGTCCTCTGTGACCAGAGGTGGGTCGTACTCCGTGTATTGTGGATTTACCTCATCTACTGAAAAGACATCAAGATATGAGACAACAAATGCCGCAACAAACTCGAAATTCAGTGTACTTTGCTCTAAAGTTGGTTTAAACTCATCCTCAACTTCTATGCTGAGGTATTCATTCTCGCAACAAGGCATTTTATCCAGATAGGTTTTTCCGTCGGACTTGCCTTCACATTCTTTATCCATGTCAGCCATTCCACAATCCAGATGCTCATGTCCAATCATCAATTTGGCTTCTACAGCAAGTCCCCCACAGAAGTGAGTTCCTACGGCAAAACCCAGATGACTTGTAAGCATCACGAGTGCAAGCGATATGGATATAACCTTTTTCAACCTAACAAATATACGAAAACTGAAAAGGAAGGATTTACAGAATTATGGGAGAGAGTTACATGATTTCAATATTATAACCTTCAGCGCATGAGACTTGGTGATAGAGCGATTCAAAATGTAGCCTTTCCCGAAAATAGGACAGTTTAAAAATGAACAAATTAGTAAACTGACTGTCAAAATGAAACAATCGAGATTTACAGAGAGACGGATCATTAAGGTTCTGAAATAAATTCTCACTTCTCCATATCGATATTTTCGAATCATGATTTTTTCACTAGTACAGTACCTTGATCAGTGTTTTTGCTATGCGAGATTTAGTGATATTTGCACGTTCTTTCTCATCCAGACTCTCTTCATTCGTAATGTTTTTTGGATGTCTTATGGTGTCTGATATACAGTTATTTCGTAAAAAATCTTTATTCCATTTCCCACCAGTTTTAGCGAGATCATTAAATAGGGTGTCGAAGAATTCATCCTGTTTAATATTTAATTCTTTAAATATTAATGTTGAAACAAATCGGTTGTCAGAGGTGTCAATTTCTACCAGGTTTATTTGAGGATTTGACTGAAAGGATACTAAAACTCCAAGTCGTTCATGACCATTTATATATTTGAATCTCGATTTTAGTTCTTTATTAAATGAAAGTAAATCGTAAGAAAAATCAAGGTCTAATACTTTGCTCACAAGAGAAATTGCATTGCAGAAGTGTTGGAGTCCTTTAGGGATTTCTGTGAAATCAAATGACGGTTCATCATTAACATCATTAATTTTAAGTTCAGTTGTCTCGCCTGACTTATCCGCTTTATCCATGGATAGGTTTATATCATTCAGCTTGAATTCAGTATATACTTTTTTTCCTCCAAGACCAGTGCTATAATCTGATTTCTCCCTGATGATCTCCATTTGGTCTCCAAACCTAAATCCAGGTTTTTTAATAGTTATTGAGGCTTTCTTCTTTTTCGATGGGGGGTTAGACTCATTGTCGAATTTGAAGTCCTTTGGCATGTCTACTTCCCTCTTGCCAGTCTTTGTTTTTTTGCCAGTACTTTTTGGACTTTGTTTGAGTGAGGGATGCTTGATGATGATTTTATCAAAAGGCAATTCTTTTTGAAAATTTATGTCTTTTATGCTAGTAATCAAGTCAAAGTCAGAATATGTCAAAACACTGGCTCTTAAGTTTATTGAGTCATAAGGGGGAGAAATGAACTTGAAGTTATTACGATTGTCAATAGTATGAGCTTGAATCTCCTTCCAGTAACTTCTTAAACTCTCATCATATAGAAGGGAAACCATACTTGAAATAAATTCATTGTTAAGAACAAGTTGGGTGTTTAGTAGATTGTTGAGTTGGATTGATAGAGTGGTTTTGTTATTCTCAGATGTAATTGTTTGTCCATCTATAAAAATATCAAGCATATCATGCTCGAATATGTATTGACAAATGCCTTCACTGTACCCAATGAACTGCCTGAATAACTCATATAAAAAAATCACAGTTTCCTGGCCATTGACTGTAAAAGAATAAACAAGGGTTTCCCTATGAAGGGGGTGGTTATTTACAAGGTGATAGACTTTGTCTGATAACTCAGCCAGCGGCTTTATTAAACCAGTCTTAAAATTATTGATTTGATACTCTCTGAACTTTGTATTTGTTCTTCCTTGAATGATATCATCATTAATCTCTATACCAATTGGCAATAAGGTATTTTGTTTAAGGGGGTAATCTTTAGATTGTACGAAGTAGGGCGTCTTATCCAGATCAATTTCAAATACCTTGAGATACCAACTTTTTAGTTTTTTGTAAGCATATGGCACAGAAATGATCTCTTTTCTCATGAATGATTACGCGATTTCACTAGTTTGATTTTTTGTAGTGTCTAATCCACAAGTTAAAAGGTGGTTTACTAGAGTTTCAATTTCAAAATCAATGTACTCTTTTCTAATTCCGGCTTGACGGAGAAGTATCCATTTCTTTACAGGTACTTCTTTTGTGGAAAGTGCTTTATAAGCGAGGACCAGCCTTCTTTTTCTATGTTTCTGGAGTGATTCAGAGTAGTGATTTAAAAATGCTTTGCATTTTGGCAACTTGATCATGTGTTGATTGTAAAGCACTTCGGATTTTGCTAGTCTTAGTAAAAGGCTTTTGGATCTTCGTTTCCTTGGAAACTTAATTTTCAAATTATTATATGAGGCCTGTAGTTTGATAAAAATCTGGCGATCTCGTTTCTCCCATTCGATACGATTAGTATTAGTTGGAATGGCTTGAGCGTATTTGTGAGAAAGTAGCCATTTTTTGTCATGCCTATATAAGTATGAATATACTGCTGGCTTTATCCTACGGATTTGTGTTATAGATAATTCCTTGTTTGCCTTAACAAGGGATAGCCATTCCTTCTTTGCACTTGAGATTTCCTTTTTTCGACCTTCGTCACTAGGGTGTTCTTTTAAATAGGTTTTTATTGTTTTGGGGTCAACGTTTAACCTCTTAGCAATTGCTCTAAGACTTAGTTTTTGATTTATGAGTTTTAGAAGTTCATTCTCCCATTCTTTACCAAAGGTTCTAACTCTAATAAAATGGTGACCTTTATCTTTTAAATATGACGATGTATATATATAGCCACAACTACAACTTACATAAGTGATATCTCTATTGGACTTTGGATCCCTCTTAATCTCATGTGTTGTGTTAGCTTTCCCATAATTCTTGCATATTGGATTCTTACATGCATAGTTTTTATGTTGAGATGGAATTGGTTTAGTCTGATTAGATTTTAAATATTCGAGAAAAGCTTCAATCAGCATATGCCGAACCGGATCAAATGTTTTGCGATGTTTCCTCAAAATTGCCTTCAACCAGCAGCTTGGATTAACGAAACTGACTTCTGATCTGAAATGTATCAGTGTTGATTTAGCAAAGAAATTTTCGAATTCATTATGTATTTTGGACCAGTCAAGAGAATCTTGACCTTTATTAAAGCCCAATTGCTTAATCTTCTCATTGTAAATGTAAGGCTCATCATAAGGCCAAGAACTCAAGGGTTTTAGAGCAAGACTTTCCAATCTCTTTGTGAGGCTGGTTGTTTCTTCATTGAAGAATGGGATAATTTTTTTGAGCCATAAATTAGATTGGTAGTCATACAAATCAATGAATAGATGCTTATTAATTGATTCATAGTTGAACTCAACTTGATTAAGAAGTATTTTGTGTTTGGTGCAAATATTAACTGATGGAATCTGATGGGTCAATTTTAAGTAGGGCTCCCCATATAATTCGATTTGTTCGTTTAGGCAAATTGGACAGAACCTAGGTGTGGACAATGGAGGAAAAGGCCCGGTGACAATACCGCATCTCGTATGAATATCTCCTGATTTGGTGAGCATTGAGTTCCATACTTTTCTGCGTCTATTATCTGGGATGAATCGAGTATAATATTTGAACAGCGTATGTTTATCAATTAAATTTTCTGCAGTTTGATCTTTTATATTGATGTGTTTTGCCAGATGATTAATTCCACTTGGAAGGTCAAGCGTTGAACAGATAGTGGTTCTATCAAAAAGTCTTTTAAGGAGCTGTTTTGGTCCTTTGGTGCCTAGGTAGCAAATATTTCTAGCAATGGTGCTATAGAGAATTTCGTCTGGATAAGGTTTAGACCAATATGACAAACTATCTAGTTTAAGATGTGATCACACGTAGCAATTAAACCTAAATTCTTTAATTGATTATGAAGTGTCTCGAGGTTTTCAGTGCTACAATTTCTAAGGTCATTTTCTTCAAGGGAAACCTCCGGTGTCTTGATATTCCCAAGCGATTCTGAAGCTTCTGTAAAAGCATATTCATTAAATTCTATAATTATTTCAAGACATATTTCAGTATTTGTTAATGAATATCTTTTTTTAAGATGGTCTTGTATTCTTGACAAAGAAAAGTCGTTTGGGATATCATGGTTTTTAAGTTCATTACTAATGCTCTTAACACGATCCTCAGAATTCCTAAAGTAATTTGGAATTCTTAAGTCTGAATCTACATTTGATTTATTTAACCTAAGGTTCTCAAAAGACTCCTTATCTAACCACATTTCAGAAGCAGCTTTATTGACTAATTCAAGGGTTATTGATTTACTATTGAACAAGTATGCCAATTTTTGTGTCAATACGAAGAGTTTTACCGCACGATCTGTTACCCCTTGACAATGGCCATAAAAAAGGCTGCTCCAATTGGTTTCGTCATCTGCAAGCTCTTCCGTGTATTGATATTTAAACAACTGATTGATTAAAATTGACCATTCTTTCTTTTCTGGAAATCTATCCCAAAGGATACTTGCACCAGAACTGAACCTCCTTTTCAATCTTTGTTTATCTGAGAATAAATCTAAGGCTTCAGGTGTTCCAACTATTAGAATTGAAATGTGCAATGTATTATCAAGGTTGAGGAAAAAATTAAGCATCATTTCTGAGCCACCACTTTTGGCCTTACTTAAATGCTGAATTTCATCTATGATCAGCAGGCCAATACAATGAGACTTTACCAATTTGGCCATAGCACTAACACGATCATCTACAGTATCTCCTCTTTTACAGTATTCATTTTGATAATTTTCATTAACAATACTGTCTAACTCTATAAAAAAGGATTTACAAAGAGCTTTAATTGATCCGTCTTTTGGGCATTCAATTTTTACAATTGGAACTTGAACGAAAGTTTCATACTCGGACTCAATATGCCGCATGGCCTTAGGGAATAGTGATACTCCTGTATTTATTCCCGTCGTTTTCCCAATTCCTGTTATTCCAATAATTATTGAACTATAGGAAAATGTAGATTCATAATTGTATTGAAATAGTTGAGTGAGGTTTCTATAGTTAGTTCGTAGTTCTGATTTAATTGGATTAACCAATATATTTCTTTTGCAGTAGCTTGAAACAATTGAAGAATAGATTAAATCATAAATTTCATACAGTTTTCTATTTGGGACCAAGAATTTTTCTCTTAATGAAGTATCAAGAAGCTTAACTCTTGTTAGCCAATCAAAACCTAAGACAAATTCTCTACTATATGGTTTTCTTCCCTTAATTACTTCATAGAATTGAGCAGAATTAACAGGTTCCGGCAAAGTTTCAATTAGAGGATTACCTTGATAAGCTGGATTAGAGGGTTTTTGCCTGTCAGCAGTGAATATAATGTTATTCTCCATCAAGAAGTTGTTCTATAAAATCGGTGTCATCTGGGAAGTCAAAATCATTATTTTTATTGATATTGATAACTTTGCCTTCCTTCGGTAGTGAATTTTCTAAGTGAGATTGTGATCGTTTTACTTCTCTTTCTAGCGCCTTGCTCTTTTCTCTTGCTTCAGTAAGTTTTTTCTTGTTAGTTGATTTCTTTGTTGGAGTTTTCTTTTTTTCGACTAAAATACCTTCAGCAAAATCAAGTGTTTCCATCCTAGATCTTGTTCTTGCATCATTATTTTGAGAGTTCGCAACTGATCGAGCTTTGTTTAGGTTTTGGACATCCCAGATGGATTTGCCGATGTACCCCGGGCTTTTTTGTCTATTTAAGAAACACTCAATAATCTCTTCATTGTAAAACAAATAGATGCTATTCAAATTATAAGGATCGTATGCGAGTTCTAACTTTACTCCTTTATTCTGAGTTTTGATTTGTAGGTCCTTCAATTGTTTATGGAGAGGAACAGAATACCAAATTTTATTAAAACGTATGCCTTGTCTTGTAAGCCTTCCTTCACTCCTTGGGAACATTTTCTGTTTTAAATCAGCGATGTTGTTTGACCGTAGTTTTCCACCTCTATTTTTCATCCCCCATTTAAATACTTCCAGTGCTGTTGGCGAGTATATGCCATTCTTTATCATTTCGGGATCTAATGGGTAATTTGAAAGGTTTTCAAAATTATTTCTGTGGACAATTGATTTTACCACAATAGCGGTGTATTCTCTTAGAGTAAATTTTGCGGTTCTCCGAGCCTTCGAAGCGCCCCGTCTACCATCATTCTTCATTTTGAAACCAATATTCGGTGCAAGGTTTTTCAATTCAAGATGAAGAAGATTAAAATGATTCTCAATCATTCCTTTCAAATCAGGTCTATAACTTTCTTTATTTTCAATGTGAATTCCTAAATCACTTATTAGGTTATTTGAGTTTTTTCCAATTAGTTCAACACCTCGGTCAGCAACTATACTGTATGGGATGTATTGAGAAGGCCAATCATCATTAGTAACATTGAAGTTTTTTATTGTTGAAAGTCTATTTCGTTTAAAGAAGTCTTCCTTATTTGCAAATGTATTGTAAAGTGCTTCTGAAGCCTGTGAATAAGATGGGTTTTCAAGAGTAATTAATAAGCCCATGTACAATGAACTGAAAATATCACTGACTATATAGATAGTTGGACAACCAATAGGCTCACCATCAATTTCTGATATTAATTCTACATCCCCTGGTGTGGAGTCAATTTGAAAAGTACCCGGAGCATCTACTGAGTTATAAGATGATCCCTCAATAGGACGCATATCTTTGTCATAAATAATATTGCCCTTTTTTGAACGAAAATGTTCTTCTGGGGAATCCCCTTTTTTCCCCCAATAAAGGAATTGAGCTTCAGTGGGTACTCCTTCAAAACCTTTGGCTGCAAATTCTTTACGAAGGTTTGTTCTAATAAAATTAAGGTAGGCACCGTTTACTGTTGCATGAGGATTTCTAGTATAATGCTTTTTATACCCTTTCTTAATTTCCTTTTTCATTTCTTCGGTAAGAATCAAAGGAGATTTTTTATCCATTCTTGGTCTTCCATGGGATCCAGACAGGGTTTTACTTTTACCTTTTCCTCCTGAATTAAAATATTTTGGAATGATACCCAGTTTAGATTTGCCATTATGCCAGTATCTAAAAATGAGACGTCTGGTTTTTTGCCGTGATACATTGTGCAGCTTCGCACAATCGTTTACCCTTTTATTAAAGTATTTTTTATTGAATATAAAAGGCTCATCTGATACTAACTCTTTAATGATTAGCCATGACTCCTCTAACCTTTGTAGTGACTTCTCCTTAAGAGAATCAAGGGCGAGAAATTGATCAGGTTCAGATATTACCTTAACATCACTTAGTTTATTAAACTCAAGGAATGAAATTTCAGTTGGAAATGAATTAATTTCCTTATCTAACTTCATCCAAATAATTAAATCTAACTCTTGATCAAAGTATAGAATTCGATATTTGGAATCGTTATGCTGCCAAATTTGATTTATTAATATGCTTGACATTATTCAATATTTCGATTGATTTCATATAATAGCTATTCGAAAATATGCTTTCATTCATATCTACTTTAAGAATCTTTTTTCCTATTAATATCTTAACAACTCTGAGACTTAGACCTTCTTCAAAAGCTAAATTCAGGTCGCTATTGTGACAATAATCAACCAGGCCACAGTTACCATATTCGTCAATATTATTTATCATATATTGATAAAACTGCTGGATTTTTGAAGTAGTAATCTTGTCTTGATGAAAATCAACAACAGAGTTGTAGACACCAATGTAGTTTTTTATTAAGGTAGGGTTTTTTGGGGTTTCTTGATCAGTCATTAATTTCCAATGAATACCTTTTGATTCCCAGTAAGTCCTTTCAATTTGAAATAGTTCTAACTGCCTTTCCGAAAGATGATTCAGAGGTTTGAATGTGATCACTTCTTCACTTCCATCTCTATAAGTGATTAGAAAATCACTAGTTAATACATGATTCTCAGATACATAAGGATATCTGATTCCTAAATCAAGGGCTATTTTTTTTGTGATTGTTAACTCCAAAGGGAACTGTTCACGAATATCAATCACTTTTTTATTCAGATCCAACATCATAAAGATGAATCTTTCATTTGATGAAAGTAGATGATGAATTCGCTGAGTCTTTACGCCCAAAATCCTATGTCCGTTCCCACGCATTTTCTGATCAGGGAAGCTAAGTTTAATCGACTCTCCAACTTGATGCCAAGGAATATAGTCTTTACCTATTCCTGTACCTCTTTTCTGTTTGATCTTGGTTTCGTAACTGACGTGCCTGCCCAATAGTGTAAAATAAGATTATGTCTAAAGATAACCTTATCTCATGACTGTTCAAACTTTTTTAATTTTGTTCAGGCTTTTTTATTTCTGTCCAATCTTTTTTATTGAGGCACAGACCATTTGGTTTACACACGGTAACTACTCCACCGTCACACTCTTAGCCAGGTTTCTGGGCTGGTCCACATTGCTGCCGCGCATCACGGCGATGTGGTAAGACAAAAGCTGCAGAGGAATCACAGACACCAGGGGCATCAGGGCCTCATGTGTGGCTGGTACTTCTATGGTGAAGTCCGCCATCTTGGGGATCAGCACATCTCCTTCTGTCACGATAGCGATCACCTTTCCTTTCCTTGATTTTACCTCCTGGATGTTGGACACTATTTTGTCATAGGAACTGTCTCTCGTCGCAATAAAAACCACAGGCATGTTTTCATCGATCAGCGCGATAGGACCATGCTTCATTTCTGCAGCTGGATAGCCTTCCGCATGGATGTAGGAGATTTCCTTGAGCTTCAGCGCGCCCTCCAGCGCCACAGGGAAATTGTAGCCCCGACCCAGGTACAGGAAGTTATGGACGTCTTTGAAAAGTGCCGAGATCTCTTTGATCTTGCCATCACTTTCCAGTGCCTTTGCCACCTTTTTAGGAATGCTTTCCAGCTCCACCAGCAGTTCACGGAATTTCACATCCGAAATCGTACCCTTCTGCTGTGCCACACTCAGGGCAATCATCGTGAGCACAGTGAGCTGTGCAGTGAAGGCCTTGGTAGAAGCCACACCTATCTCTGGTCCGGCATGCAGGTAGGCACCTTCATGGGTCGCCCGGGAGATGGAAGATCCCACGGTATTCACCACACCAAAGACAATAGCGCCTTTAGACTTGGCCAGCTCAATGGCCGCCAGGGTGTCAGCCGTTTCTCCCGACTGGGAAATAGCAATCACAATATCTCCTTCTCTGATCACCGGGTTGCGGTATCTGAACTCGGAAGCATACTCTACCTCTATCGGAATGCGACAGATGTCTTCAAAAAGGTACTCGGCTACCAGACCGGCATGCCATGAAGTACCACAGGCCACAATGACAATACGTTGTGCATTCGTCAGCGCACCGCTGTAGTTTCTAATGCCGCCAAGCATCAGCCTGCCTTCTGTGGCATTGATCCTGCCACGCATGCAGTCGGCGATGGACCTGGGCTGCTCAAAGATTTCCTTGAGCATAAAGTGCTCATATCCGCCCTTCTCTATCGCTTCCAGCTTGAGGTCCAGCGTATGAATGTAGGGTTTCTGAGGGATGTCCTTTGTATTCACAATCTCAAAACCAGCTCTCGTGATGACGGCTATTTCTTCATCATTGAGATAAACCACTTCATTGGTGAATTCTATTATAGGGGTAGCGTCGGAGGCCACATAGTACTCCCCTTTACCCAGGCCAATGACCAGCGGGCTGCCCTTTCGGGCTGCAATGAGTTTGTCCGGATCGTCCTGAGACATAATGACGATGGCATATGCGCCCACCACTTTCGTAAGCGCCACACGTACCGCCTCTTCCAGGCTTACACCCAGTGTTTTTTGGATGTCTTCAATGAAGGTGATAAACACTTCCGTGTCTGTATCACTCTCAAAGGAATATCCCTCTTCCTCCAACTCCGTTTTCAGAGCTCCATAATTCTCAATGATCCCATTGTGAATAATCGCCAGCCTGTGGTTACTGGAGTAATGGGGGTGTGCATTTCTGTCATTGGGCTCGCCATGAGTGGCCCATCTGGTATGGCCAATCCCCACAGTGCTGTCAAAGGAGTGACCGTTGGTCAGATTTTCCAGCTGCTTTACCTTGCCTTGCTTCTTGTAGATTTGTAGGTTTCCATCCTCCATTAGTGCCACTCCGGCACTGTCATACCCCCTGTATTCCAAACGTTTCAGTCCATTGATCAGGATAGGGAAAGCTGGTTTATCTCCAAGGTAAGCTACGATTCCGCACATGGATGTTTTAGTCTTTTAACGTGGTGTAGAAAATGGTCAGTTTCATGCCTGACTTATTAAATGAGGTCTGACCCAGGCTGATCGTTTCCGGGCTGGTGATGACCAGGTGCTCTGTTAAAAACTCGTCGCTGAGGGCATAGTCATCTGCCAGTACCTGGGTAAACAGCGTCACGTTGGCCAGGTACTCGGAGTTATCTTTGTTGTAAGCCATCGTCAGGATGTTGGTGGAGTTGCCAGAAGAGGCATAATCAGCTTCTGTCAGGATCGCATTGTTAAAGCCATCTCCTCTGCTGACACCCGATCCATTGATCTTGCCATTACTTTTGATAAAGTAGTTCCGAATAAAAGGTACCGTTTCTATGTAGGAAAATTCATCCTGAGGAACCACTTCCATGCTAATGGTGGCTCTGTTGATGATGAAGTCTTCGTGGCTTTTCACAAAATCTAAGTAGGGCCTCAGGTCAAGTTTGGTATGGATCCCATTCACCATATCCAGGTGAGTTCTGCCCGTGATGGCATTGCTTTCCTCATATTCGGAGACAATATCGCTAAACTTACCGGAGCTTCGGTCTCTGTCTATTTGTGAATAGTGCGCATCTGAAAAATCAAACGAAAAATGGTAGAGCTTTCCTGCAGCATTTTTCATGTTTACATAGATCCTGGTAGTATCATCCTTCAGGTCAAATGAAAACAGGCCTTTATTGCCCGCACCAGGGATCAATGCCAGCGGCGGGTAGTGATACATCCCCAGTAGCAGAGAGTCCTGATTGACACCACCCAGGGTAGCTTTCTCCAGCCTTTTGTAAAGAAACTGTCCGAATGTGTCCGTGAGCGGAATCTGAATAATAGAATCCGTCAGCGGATTGTAGTCAAAGGTATAATCAGCGATGGTTTCAGGCCGATGATCCAGCTTACGGTCAGCCAGATACACGGGCTGATTATACAGGGTGTCATTCACTTCATGTATAATGATCTGCTCACCTGCCAGTCCACGCTGTGCACGCTGTCCGGCCACCTTTAAGGAGAGGATGGTGGATACGTATTCCAGAGAATCTCCTCCAGGGAGCACACCCCCATAAATATTGTACTGGTTGTAAGAAACCACCGTGGCCTTGCCGGCAATGGAGTCTTCATACTGTCCGAAGATACTGTGCGTAAACTGATCGGTCCGAAGACTGTCAATGTAAATAGTGGAAGCAGGAAGTACGAATTCCATTTTTTGAGTAACAATCGGATTGTCCTCAGATTCTAACTCCAATCCCAGCCTACTGGGGTCATCACAGGCAAAAAAAAACGGGACCAGCACAATGGCCAGTCCCGATGTAATCCAGTATGTTAGTTTATCCAACAAGTTCATTGTATAAGTTAAAGTAAGAATCTTCGAAATTTTCATCCTTCTCAATGGTATCAATTCTTTTGTCTGCCAGATCGTTCATCAGCTTCTTGAAACTTTCAGTGGTTTCCTGATTGGCTATGTTCACGGCATCTGCATATTCTACGCCCATTTTCACAAAACCTTCATAATCGGCTGTTTTGAGTGGTCCCAGCATGCTGTCGTCTATGTCGATCATCTTCACCTTCTCCAGCAGATCAGCCCCAAATTTATGACTGAAATTGTTATCATAGATAGTAAAGACCGTTTTAGATTCTTTAAAAATAGGATCGTTCTTGTAGGTGGTTTTTACGTAAAGTGGGATCAAACTTGTCATCCAGTCATTGCAATGAATAATGTCCGGTGACCAGCCCAGTTTTTTCACTGTCTCTAAAACGCCTTTGCAGAAAAATATTGCGCGCTCATCATTGTCTTCATAGAAATTATCCTCCTTGTCGAAGAAGACTGATTTTCTGTGAAAGTAATCTTCATTATCAATGAAGTAAACCTGTAACTTGGCATTTGGAATCGATGCTACCTTGATGATCAGAGGCTTTTCTTCATCACCCACTGAGATGTTGATGCCAGAGAGCCTTACCACTTCATGAAGCCTGTTTTTCCGCTCATTGATTAATCCGAATCTTGGAACTAAAATCCTGATCTCCATACCCCGTTCCTGCATAGCCTGCGGAAGTCTTCTGACAAAATCAGCAACTTCTGTAGTTTTCAGGAAAGGATTAATTTCACTTGCCACATAAAGGATTCTTAAATTCGACATACGATGTGCTATTTTATTGAGGATTATCTAAAATGACCTCAAAATTACCATAAATTTGCCATATTATCAACGTTTTCAATAAGTTAGGCAACATTAATTCTTGGTTTGATGGAGGTCATTAAGCACCCCAATGACATTTTTAGATACACGGAAGATTTAAAATCCAACGGTAAAAAAATCGGTTTGGTTCCCACCATGGGGGCACTCCATCAGGGTCATTTCTCACTGGTTCGGCAGGCCAGAGCGGCCAATGATTTTTTGGTGGTCAGCATATTTGTCAACCCCCTTCAGTTTAACAATTCTCAGGATCTTACCAATTATCCCCGAACCCTCTCGGACGATCTGGGGCGGCTCGAAAAGCTGGGTGTGGACCTGGTCTACACCCCGGAGGTGGAGCACATGTATCCCACTTCCCCTGAGGTGCAGGTAGATTTTGGCCGAATGGCCCATGTAATGGAAGGCGCCTTTCGCCCCGGACATTTTTCAGGAGTGGGAGTGGTCGTGTCCAAGCTTTTTCACCATACTAATGCCCACCGTGCCTACTTCGGACTGAAGGACTTGCAGCAGTTTTTGCTCATCAGGAGAATGGTGTCGGATTTGTCTTTTCCCGTGGAGGTCATCGGCCTGCCCATAGTTCGGGAGCCATCCGGCCTGGCCATGTCTTCCCGTAACAAGCGACTCACTCCTGAGGGGTTGGAAATTGCCAGCAAACTCCACGAAGGTTTGGTGATGGGGAAGAGCCTTTGGGAGCAGGGGAGATCCCCAAATGAAACTAAAACGGCCATAAATGATTTCTATAAGGGACAAACGGGATTGGAAGCCGAGTACGTAGAGCTCGTAGATCCCGATGACCTTTCGGAGATCACTGAAAACCATTCTCAGCCGGTGGCGTTATGTGTTGCTGGCTACGTAGAAGGCATAAGATTAATTGATAACCTATATTTGCGGCAAGATTGAAGCTGAGATGACAATAGAAGTATTAAAATCCAAGATACACAGGGTGAAAATCACCCAGGCTGAGCTCCATTATGTAGGCTCTATTACCATAGATGAAGACCTCATGGATGCTGCTGATCTGGTGGAGAACGAGAAGGTGCAAATCGTGAACATCAACAATGGAGAACGATTGGAGACCTATGTGATAAAGGGGGAGCGTGGCAGCGGCCAAATTTGCCTGAATGGTCCCGCAGCCCGCAAAGCTCAGGTAGGGGACATTGTCATCATCATTTCATACTGCTCTGTAGAAAAGGAAAAAGCTAAAGCGCATACACCGGTCGTCATTTTCCCGGACGAAAAAAACAGACTCACAAGCTGAAAGCGCTGTTGAATGATTAAAAAAGCCACTTCGGTATTCAAATATACATTTTCATTGGGGCTGGCACTGGCGCTACTTTATCTGGCGTTCAGAAATGTGGATTTTTCCGAATTCATAGAGAAATCAAAGCAGGTCAATTACACCTGGGTGATCATTTCCATTCTGCTCTCTCTGGTGGCCTATTATGCCAGAGCTTATAGATGGAATATCCTCCTAAAACCTTTGGGATACCCCAATCTAAATGTCCATAAAACGAATCTGGCAGTGTTGGTGGGCTATCTCGCCAACCTGGCTTTTCCCAGACTGGGAGAAGTGACCCGCTGCGGAATGATGAAGCGGAGCGATGATGTGCCGGTGTCCACCTCGCTGGGTACGGTGATTACGGAGCGGATCATCGACCTGTTCACTTTGATCGCATTGATTTTACTGGCACTCGTACTGGAGTACGATCGGCTCATCGAGTTTATCACACACATTTTTTCCGGGCTTCAGGACGTAGAAGGATTAATGTGGAAGGCGGGGATGATTATCGTCATTGGAGGAGCTTTGGTGTTTATACTTGGCTATGTGCTGTATGTAAAAAATGAAAAGGTCCGTTCCTTTATCAATGACCTGATCCGGGGCATTCTTTCCCTGAAAGATGTGAAAAACCGTTGGGGTTTTGTGTTATCGACCATTGTGCTTTGGGTAACTTATTACTTCATGTCCTATATCATCGTGTTTTCCATTCCTGAAACAGCCCACCTATCCTGGGTGGCGGGGATCATGCTTTTGGTGACAGGGGGCATCGCGCTGGCCGTGCCGGTGCAGGGCGGTATTGGTACCTATCACGCCTTCATCAGTGCCATGCTAGTATTGTATTCTGTAGAAAAGACTACCGGGGTTTTTCTGGCTACACTGCTTCATACCTCGCAGATCGTAGCGATCGCCATTTTTGGTGGTATAGCCCTTCTGGTATCGGTTTTTATCAAAAAGAACCATGAACCCGACAGCACGGAAGATCGTCAGCAGAAGTAAGCTGTCTGCCCTTGTGGAGCAGTGGCGCGGGGATAGCCAGCAGATAGTTTTCACGAATGGATGTTTTGATCTGCTCCACCTGGGGCACATCGATGGCCTGGAGAAGGCTCGTCGCTTCGGGGATCGGCTCATTGTGGGCCTGAATTCGGACACTTCCGTGAAAAAAATCAAGGGACCCGACAGACCATTGAATAATGAAAATATCCGCTCCAGAATGCTGGCCGCATTGGAATTTGTGGATGCAGTGGTGATCTTTGATGAAGATACACCGGCCTCCCTGATAAGCGAGGTGCTGCCGGACGTTCTGGTGAAGGGCAGTGACTATCAGACAGGCAACATCGCAGGGTCAGATATCGTATTGAGAACAGGAGGTAGAGTGGAGCTGATTGAATTAACGAAAGGCTTTTCTACCACGAGCATAATTGAACAAATAAAGCGTATAAACGAATAGAAGAAGATGTTATTTATTATCATTATCGGATTTATGATTGCCAGCCTGGTGGTAAGTACCCGGCTGAAGAATAAGTTTAAGAAGTACTCTAAGATTCCGCTGTCCACCGGACTCACGGGTCGTGAAATTGCTGAGCTGATGCTGGCTGATCACGGGATTCACGATGTGAAAGTGATGTCTGTGCAGGGACAACTCACGGATCATTATAACCCGACCAACAAGACGGTAAACCTGAGCCCGGACGTTTACAGCGGCAGGTCAGCTGCTGCGGCTGCCGTGGCTTCTCACGAGTGTGGACACGCTGTGCAGCATGCCACAGCTTATAGCTTTTTGGAGTTCAGGTCGGCAATGGTGCCCATTCAAAACATCAGTGGACAGATCATCAATGTGGTCTTCATGATGATGTTCTTCGGTGCATTCCTTTTACCATCCATCATTCCGTTCAATCTGGCCATTCTGGTGATTATAGCCTGTTATGGGGTGTTTACCCTTTTCGCCTTCATCACCCTGCCAGTGGAATTTGATGCGAGCAAGCGTGCCCTGGCCTGGATTCAGGATCGGAACATCGTGAATACAGGTGAGCACAAAATGGCCAAAGACGCACTGGACACAGCTGCAAAAACCTACGTGATCGCGGCACTTTCAGCACTCGCCACTTTGCTCTACTGGGTAATGATCTACTTAGGTGGCAGTAGAGATTAACTGACAACAGAATAAAATTTGCAAAAAAGCCTCATTTACAGAGGCTTTTTTTGATTCCAAATGTTATGCATGCATAACAAAATTTCTTATTTTTGTCGAACCTATAGAAACAACATTAACCTCAAATACTTAAAAAACAACAGACCATGAATTTTAACCTAACTGAAGAGCAGCTAGCAGTTCGGGCGGCTGCCAGAGATTTTGCAGAGAAAGAACTTTTGCCAGGCGTCATAGAACGGGACAATGCCCAGCAGTTTCCGGCAGAGCAGATCAAGATGATGGGTGAGTTGGGATTCATGGGGATGATGGTAGATCCAAAGTACGGTGGTGGCGGTATGGACACCGTGTCCTATGTGCTGGCCATGGAGGAGATCTCCAAGGTGGATGCTTCGGCATCCGTGGTGATGTCGGTGAATAACAGCCTGGTGTGCTGGGGACTGGAATATTTCGGATCTGAAGAGCAAAAACAAAAGTACCTGCCCAAGCTGGCCAGCGGACAGCAGATCGGAGCATTTTGTCTATCGGAACCAGAGGCCGGATCAGATGCCACTTCGCAGCGAACGACCGCTGAAGATAAGGGAGATCACTACCTGCTGAATGGCACTAAAAACTGGATTACCAATGGTAATTCGGCTTCAGTGTACCTGGTGATGGCCCAGACTGATCCTGAGAAGAAGCACAAAGGGATCAATTGCCTGATCGTGGAGCGGGATTCTGAAGGCTTTGTGGTAGGCAAAAAAGAAGATAAACTGGGCATCCGGGGCTCAGATACGCACTCACTCATGTTTACGGATGTGAAGGTGCCAAAGGAAAATAGGATTGGTGAGGATGGCTTTGGCTTTACCCTGGCCATGAAGTCACTCAATGGTGGACGGATAGGGATTGCCTCTCAGGCCCTAGGCATAGCAGCGGGCTCTCTGGAGCGATCCATTGCCTATGCCAAGGAGCGAAAGGCCTTTGGTAAAGAGATCGCGCAGCACCAGGCCATCCAGTTCAAAATAGCCGACATGGCCACAAAAGTAGAGGCAGCTCGTCTGCTCTGCCTGAAAGCTGCCATGCTGAAAGACCGAAAAGAAGACTATTCCCAGGCCAGTGCCATGGCCAAGTTATATGCCTCTCAGGTAGCCATGGAGAATGCTGTGGAAGCGGTGCAAATACACGGTGGGTATGGCTTTGTGAAGGAGTATCATGTGGAGCGTTTCATGCGGGATGCCAAAATCACGCAGATCTACGAAGGCACCTCAGAGATTCAAAAAATTGTCATTTCCAGAAATGTATTGAAATAATATAATTTGATTCCCGGTGGTTCCTCACCGGGAATTTGGCTTATTCCAATTTTTAATATTAGATTTATACAATTATTTGAGATAATAAACGTCTATTATCCGCATTTAATTATATTATAAAGATTGGTGGAAGACTACAATAAGATTATAGAATCACTGGGGGTTCGCTTTATTAAAGCTAAGAATATTAATATTTTGAAGCCAGTGACCATTGAGAATAACTATGACATAGAGAACTCATTGGTATTGGTAAACACCGGTCATCTTAGATTTGGGAAGGAAAAAGAGGTTTGCGGAGAGGGCGAAGTATTTTTTGTGCCCGGAGGCCGGCAGGTGACTGTTTCTTATGGTATCAATAACCCCATTAGCCTTTCAAAAGACGATTTTCTGAACAATAAGGAGCTTTATTTCCAAAGTTATATAGAGAAAGCGGAGGCAGCTGACAGTTATAGCTACGTGTCATTTGAGGCCAAAGCATTTGATTCGGTGAACTTCTTTGCCTCTCTGGATATACCCCCCTTCAAAATTGTAGACTCAGGCAAGATCAGGTCGCTCATCAAAGGGATCAACGCCGAGGTAACCTCCAACTCACCCGGCAAAGGCCGGATAGTGAAGGTGATGACCGAGCAGTTGGTAGTGGAGCTGATTCGCTACATTCTGAAGCAGGGACTCTTCGTGGAGCAGTTTGCCACCAACAGTACTTATTTCAAGGACCCACGCCTTATCGATATTTTTACCTTCATCAAAGAAAACCTGGGAGAGGATCTTTCCAATAAGGTGCTGGCCAATGTGGCCAATGTGTCTGAAGATTATGTAGGTCAGTATTTTAAAATGCTAACTGGCATCAATCCACAGGACTACATAGAGTACCAACGCATGGAGGAGGCCGTCAACTTGCTACGCACCTCTAAAATGAGTATCAGGGAGATCGGTAAAGAAGTGGGTTACAAAGACACTGCCTATTTTTGTCGCCGCTTCAAAATGATGTTTGGCATACCTGCCGGTAAGATGAGAAGAAGAGAATCTCTGATTAACGTTTAGAATTTTTCTTCACTTCGGTTTCACCTCCCATTTTTTTAGAGAGTATCATCGCCAGTTGAGTGCCTACAAATTGTATGGCTGCCAGGGTGACTTTTTCCATCAATAGCTTTTTCATGCTAAAGCCCTGGTCCACCTTGATCTGTTGAGGTTTGGTCGCAGCCTTTTTGGCTGGTGACGGAGGGGCAGCTGGTTTTTCTTCTTTAGTAAGGGCCCTGAACAGGGTGTATCCGGCAAGTACTACCCCACCGGAGATTAAGGAGATGATCACTACCTTCTTCACCTGTGATTCAAAGTTTTCGGAAGCTTCCTCCAACTCATCCTTTAGCCGTGATTCTTTGGCTTCCAGCGATGATTTCTTCTTCATCCAGATTCCGGATCGTTTATTCTTCATTTTGTTCGGCGATGGTTTCACTCAAATTGACAAACAGGGCCTCCAGCCATTTCTGAATTTTGTTGGATCTGAGCAGGAAGAAAATGATCAGTAACATGACCAGGTAAAAACCTGCCACGATCAGATAGCCAAGGTGTGGGCTGTCCAGAATCATATTGAGATAGGCACTGAGGGCCATGGAAAGAAAGATCAGCAGGAATAGTCCGATGATAGCTATGGTAAGAAAGGCCACAAAATGTGCTAACAGCTTGGCCACCTGCGCGATGATTTCCAGCTTCAGCTTTTCTCCCTTGAGCCGGATATACTCAGACAATTTATCCACCAGCTTATTGATTACAGACATGTCGTAGGTGATTTTGGATGCGTAAGACAAATATATAATATCGCTTTACACCTAAATGTTTAAAGAACTATTTATTTGAGGTAAGTTCTATAGAAGGCACCTTGTGCTCGTAAGCCGCCATGTTTCTGCTTTTACTAAAATAAATGAGGGTAAACGGAAGCAGGAAAAAGACAACCAGAATATACGCGAATGCGGTCACCTTATATTTGAGGGAGATAGCACCCAGCTTGTCCGACAAATAGAGCGGGATCCTGCTGAAAAGTGGAATAGTCAGAAAAATCAGCACCCCGATACTGTTGAACAGAAAATGAGCGATGGCTAAGCTGATGGCTGCTTCACTTTTAAACAGGGCGGCTAGCAGGGCGGTGATGGTGGTGCCCAGGTTGGCTCCCATGATGAACTGAAAGGCTCGCTTCAGCTTCACTTTGCCGGTAGCAGCCAGTGGCACAATGAGCGAAGTAGTGAGTGAGCTGCTTTGTATCACGGAGGTGAGCAGAAATCCCCACCCAAACGATTTGAAAGTATTTTGAAAGGCAATAGACTCAAACTTACTTTGGGCATTGCCAATGAGCTTATCGTAAAGGATATTCGAAATTTTCTTGACGATATAAAACAGCAGTACTACGGACGCAATCAACAGTACAAAGGGGCCAAACCAATTGATCAAGAGATTGCCTCCAATGTCGAGCCAGTGATAAATGGATAATTTACTCGGGAGCGTGTCCACCGCCGTGGGGGTGTGAACCATAGAGGCAATGCCTGTGCTGAGCCTGCTTAGAAGCCCATAGCGGAGCTCCAGCGGAAAGAGGAGGACACAGGTGAGCACATTGAATATATCGTGTACTGTACCCGCCGAAACCGCCTTTCTGAATTCGGCAGTCTTGGTCATATAGCTCATGGAGACGATGGTGCTGGTGAGTGTGGTGCCTATGTTGGCGCCCATTACCACGGGTATGGCATTCTCCAGGGACACGGAGCCTGCTGCCACTGCTGCCACTGCCATGGATGTGGTGGTGGAGCTGCTTTGCAGGATAGCCGTACCCAGCAGGCCTATGAACAAGCCAATGGCAGGATTGGCAAAGGCCATATCGAAGAACTCCGAAAAACCGTTTCCAATCACCTGGAAGCTAAGCCCCAGCAGGTGAATGGAAACGAAAAATCCGAAAATGGCCAGTAATATACTGGTGATCCCCTTGATTGATTGGGAGGTCTTCATGTCCTGAGGACGATATGGTGTGCTTTTCGAAAGATTGTAGAACTTAGTTGACAAATTCTTCCTGCCTTTTTAAGCTGCGTTCAGACTCTCCTGTAATGGCCTCAGATACGTTGATGACGTGATCACCCACTTTCTCCATTGACTGGAAGAGGTCTTTGTATAAGGCACCCACCTGGATGTCATACTTTTTACTCTCCATTTGATGGATATGCTCTTTTCTGAGCTTATTTCTAAAACTATCGATAGCAAGTTCCAGCTCCAGGGCTTTGTCAAGTGTGACGTGTGAGTAGTTACTGCTGAGGTTGGCAACCATATTGTGTATCGCCTCATCCACCAGGGCAAACATTTCAAAGAGATTGGCTTTCTGCTTTTTAGTAAAACCAACTTTGTCATTTTGCTTGTTTTCGAAATCCTTGGACATCTGGAAGAACACATCACCAATTCTTTCCATGTCGTTGATGATACTCAGGAGGCTCACCACTCTGGTAGAGGTGGCAGAGCTCAGGCTTCCGTCAGATACACGGGCCAGGTATTTTGAAATCTCTTCTTCCAACTGGTCGGTGATTTCTTCGAATTTTCTCATCTTTTTGATAAGCTTTTTCTGCTTTTTCTCTTTTGGCTCAGAGAGCAAATCCTTCGCGGTATTCGACATTTTCACAATGACTTTGCCGAAGGCTACGGTCTCTTTTTGTGCTTCTTCCAGAGAAAGCTCCGCCGTATTGAGCAGCCCTGTGCCGATGTACTCCAATCGGAACTCGTCTGCATCATCTCCTTTTGGCTTAATCACCCGGGTACAGATTTTTGCAATGCTCTTCACAAATCCCAACAGGAAAATAGTATTTAATACGTTGAAACAGGTATGGAAAAGTGAGAGTGCGATAGGCACTGACTCTGGATTGGTCTCTGGAGAAAGACCGGTCTGATAAAGCATGTAGCTGGATATGAGTCCCAAAAATGGTCCCATCACGAGGATGATCCAGGTAACTCCGAAGACGTTGAAAATAAAATGAGCAAATGCGGCTCGCTTGGCGTGTACATTTCCTACAATGGCTGCCAGGTTAGCGGTGATGGTTGTCCCGATGTTTTCACCTAATACCATGGCTGCTGCAAGTTCCAGCGGAATCCAGCCATTGTTGGCCATCACCAGGGTGAGTGCCATGGCAGCACTGGAAGACTGAACGATGACAGTCAGTAGCGTACCTATTCCTACAAATAAAATGATAGAGAGAAATCCCAGATCAGAATACTGACTGAGAAAAGCCAGAATTTCCGGGTTTGATTTCAAATCCGGAACAGCATCTTTGAGATAGGCCAGTCCCAGGAAGAGCAGCGAAAAACCAATGAAAACTTCTCCCCACGATTTGATGCGATCTTTGCTGAAAAAGAGCAACGGGAAGGCCAAACCGATAATCACCAGGGCGTACGCTGAGATTTTCACCTTGAAACCCACAATGGAAATGAGCCAGGCGGTAACGGTGGTTCCGATATTGGCGCCCATGATCACACCGATAGACTCTACCAGTGAAAGTAACCCGGCGTTTACAAAGCTGACCACCAGTACCGTGGTGGCTGAAGAGGATTGCACCAATCCGGTGATGAGAAAGCCAGTGAGGACGCCTTTGAAGCGATTGGACGTCATCGAGTTCAAAATTTGACGCATTTTGGAGCCAGCCACTCTTTGGATGGCTTCACTCATGATCTTCATGCCGTAGATAAAAAAGGCAAGGGAACCCAAGAGGTTCAGTCCATCCATTAATCCGAATTCCATAGTTTTTGTGTTTGGGGTAAAAAACACTGCAAAAGTACAACTCCTATGTTAACCAAATATTAACTTATCGGGATGTTCTTGGTAAGTTTGATTTAACGATTTTTTAATATTGCCAATTATTTTTACCTGATTTGAAAGAGAAGTATAGTATGCGCGGTGTTTTTACGATTGTATTTTTTTCGGTTTGTTTGTTTTATTCGGAGTATGTACAGGCTCAGATCCCTATTGATGCCAGTTGGGGTAAGGGCATTAGGGTAGAGGCTAAGGATTCTTCTTTTTCTTTAAAACTGGGCTTAAGATTCCAAACCCTCTATGAGGGAGAAAAGTATCTGGAAAGCGGGAATTGGAATGAGCAGTTGCTGATCCGCAGATACAGACTGAAGTTTGATGGTTATGCCTTCAAACCCAATATAAAATACAAAATGGAGTTAGGGATTTCCAATCGAGATACTCGTTCGGGTGGTGTAGATGAAATAGGGCACACGGCTAATATTGTCCTTGATGCAGTGGTAAAGTGGGAGTTTACGCCTGGTGTTGAATTATGGGTGGGCCAAACCAAGCTACCAGGAAACAGAGAGCGTGTGGTATCTTCTCAAAACATGCAGTTTGTGGATCGTAGTTTGGTCAACTCAAGGTTCAACCTGGACCGGGACATAGGGTTCCAGCTGCGCGCGGTTCAGGGTTCCGGTGTGGTATTCAGGGAGGCGTTCGCCATATCAATGGGTGAGGGTAGAGGTGTAGTCGTGGATAACCCGGACAATGGCCGCCAGTATACCACTCGTTTTGAGGTTTTGCCCATGGGCTTGTTCAAGTCAAAAGGGGATTACGTAGGCGCGGATATAGAAAGACAGCCAAGCCCAAAGCTGGCGATTGGAGTGACCTATGATTACAACAAAAATACACCAAGGTCACGCGGCAACCTGGGCTCATTTTTGATGGATACTGACAATAATTTCATCTATTCAGATCTCTCTACATGGTTGATAGATGCGGTATTCAAGTATCAGGGGTTGTCATGGAATGCAGAATATGCTCATCGATCTTCATCGGATGAGGTGGCTGGATTTGGTTATGGAAAGGGCTTTGTGACGGCTTTAGGGTATGTGTTTAAATCGAATTATGAGATCGCCGGTAGATATACCACCGTGGAGCCAATAGGTGTTAATTCTTCCATTGGTGCGGCTGAAGAGTATACTTTGGGATTTTCTAAATACATCGTCGGACACTCCCTAAAGATCCAAAGTGACGTTTCTTACATGGATACCACCAATGACTATATTCGCTTCAGGGTTCAAATGGAGCTGGCACTCTAAGGTAAATCCGGGACTCAGGCATTCAGCTCAGCGATAGTGAGCCAGGCAAACAGGCCCATGCCTGTTTTGAGTGCGGATTCATCAATATCGAACGTGGGGGTATGTACACCTGAGGTGATCCCTTTGGCTTCATTGCGGGTGCCCAGCCGGTAAAAGCAGGCATCTACATGGTGTGAGTAAAAAGCAAAGTCTTCTCCTGCCAGCCAGAGATCAATCTCTTCCACGTTTTCATCCCCCATATAAGCTTTAGCAGCCTCTATGTTGGCCTGAGTATACTCAGGGTGATTCTTGAGGTGTGGGTAGCCTTTCATGACCTGAAAGTCACATTGGGCACCCATAGATTCTGCGATGCCTTCAGCCATTTTTTTCATTCGCACATGCGCCTCAGCTCTCCATTCCTCATCATAAGTGCGGAAAGTTCCCTCCACCTTTACTTCGTTTGGGATCACATTGGTAGCACCCAGTGCTTCCACCCTCCCGAAGGAAAGGACACTTGGGATTTTTGGGCTACAGTTTCTGCTGATAATCTGCTGTAGCGCCACGATGATGTGACTTGTGATAAGTACCGGGTCTACGGTGTTTTCCGGCATGGCTGCATGCCCGCCTCTTCCGGTTACGGTGAAGTAGATCTCGTCAGCACTGGCCATGTACATGCCCTTTCTGAAACCTACCTTACCGGCAGGAATGAGCGGCATTACATGCTGTCCAAGTATTCTGTCGGGCTTTGGGTTTTCCAGGATTCCCTCTTTGATCAGGACAGAGGCTCCCCCGGGCAGTTTTTCTTCTCCGGGTTGAAAGATTACCTTGACTGTACCACTGTAGTGGTCCTTAAGTTCTTTCAGGATTCGAACAGCTCCCAATAAGGAGGAAGTGTGAACATCATGTCCACAGGCATGCATGACTCCTTCATTTTGAGATTTGTAAGACACTTCATTGGCCTCTATGATAGGCAGGGCGTCTATGTCCGCCCTCATCGCTACCACTTTGCCATTGTCTTCACGCCCTTTCAGCATGAAGGTGATGCCGGTTTCGGCTTTGCGTTCAAAGTCCGTAATACCCATTTTCCTTAATTCTGCCTCTATAAAGTCAGCAGTCTCAAACTCCTGAAAAGAGAGCTCGGGATGACTGTGAAGGTGATGCCGAATGGCCTGGATGTCAGAAAAGTACGCTTCGGAAAGGGATTTGATTTTGGCAATGGTCTCAGTCATAGTCTACACGGATTCTTTCTGGGATGAGCAATGCAAGGGGAAATTCGACTTTGAGTCTTTCGAAGACTTCATGGGCTTCCAGCCTGTTGATGTATTGACCGGCCTTTACCTTGTAACTGGGCTGGTAGTACTGTATTTGCGGGTCCAATTGCGGATCGATGGACATAGCCTTGTTCATAGCCTCCGTAGCCGCTTCCCGGTCGTTTCCGGTATATATCTGGATGGTGTACCCATCCACGTAGCGCTGAGCGCGATTATTGCTGATAATGATTTGATTCACACTATCAAGCTCGGTTTTCAGGTGCCCGGTAGGCAAGGTATTGTTGAGCTTGGGTGTTTCCGGTTCGGGTACTTCAGCTATTTCTTCACTGAGCGAAGGGCGCAGATAGGCCAGATCTTCTTTGTACACTTCCTCTGACGATGAGGGAACAGAGGAAGTTTTACATCCGATGAGGCCTATCAACAACAGACCGATTACGACTCGATGAGTATGCATTTGTTGTTTTTTAGATCTTCTTCTACTGTCTTGTATTTGACGTCCTTTTTTACTGAGCCATCTCCATATTGTACAGTGACCCGGTCATTTCGTCCCGCTATTTTCACGGATTTGGCCGGTTCCACCTTCTCTGCTGGTGGTCGGTTGGCCTGTCCTCTGTTGAGCAGTGATCCGCTTTCTTCTTTGGATTCCTTGTAGTTGCGGGTGGCACGCTGATCTCTCGCTTCCTGTACCTGATTAGGGTCCTGAATCGGAATCTGCGCCTTCATCAGGAAGGAAGTACACTCTTCATTTACTTTTCCAAGAAAAGATTTAAAAAGCTCGAAGCCTTCAAACTTGTAAATGATCAATGGGTCTTTCTGCTCGTAGACGGCATTTTGAACCGACTGTTTCAGATCGTCCATTTCTCTCAGGTGCTCCTTCCAGGTCTGATCAATAATGGCCAGGGTAATCATTTTTTCCATGGCCCGGATCATCTCCACGCCTTCGGTCTCCACAGATTTTTCCAGATGTGCGGTGACACCTATTTGTTTTTTTCCATCGGAGAAAGGCACGAGAATGTTCTGAACGGTAGCTCCCTTTTCCTTATGAATCTGCTTCAGCAGCGGGAAGGCTCTCGAAGCAGTGAAAGCATTTTTATTCTTGTAGTGCTCTTTGGCTGCTGTGTATAGCTTATCGGTCAGCTCATGCTCCATGTACTTGGAGAGCTCTTCCTGTGTGATGTGAAAGTCCAGTCCCAATACACTGATGGCATTGAGTTTTAATCCATCCAGGTTGTTGTCGGCTTTAGCATTGAGTGCGATATCCTCACAGGTATCAAAGAGCATGTTGTTGATGTCCAGCTCCAGTCGCTCACCATAGAGTGCATTTTTTCTGCGCTTATAAATGACCTCACGCTGAGAATTCATTACATCATCATATTCCAGCAGTCGCTTTCTGGTGGCAAAGTTGTTTTCCTCCACCTTTTTTTGCGCCCGCTCGATCGACTTGGTGATCATACTGTGCTGAATCACTTCGCCTTCCTGCAAGCCTAACCGGTCCATGATTTTAGCCACTCGGTCACTCATAAACAAACGCATGAGGTTGTCTTCCAGACTGACGTAAAACTGGGAAGATCCTGGATCACCCTGTCGGCCAGCTCTACCGCGCAACTGCCTATCCACACGGCGAGACTCATGTCTCTCTGTACCGATAATGGCCAGTCCACCTGCGGCTTTGGCTTCCGGGGTGAGCTTAATGTCCGTACCTCTACCGGCCATGTTGGTAGCAATGGTCACCGTTCCGGGCTTTCCTGCTTCCGCCACAATGTCCGCCTCGCGGGCGTGCTGCTTGGCGTTTAGTACCTGATGATCAATGTTTTTGATCTTGAGCATCCGGCTGAGTACTTCGGAAATTTCCACGGATGTGGTACCTACCAGTATCGGTCGGCCCATTCCTCTCAGCTCCACTATTTCGTCTACCACGGCATTGAACTTCTCACGGATAGACTTATAAACCTTATCATTCCGGTCATCGCGGACAATCGGTCTGTTGGTAGGGATCACAATTACGTCCAGCTTGTAGATGTCCCAAAGCTCTCCGGCCTCAGTTTCCGCTGTACCGGTCATACCAGCCAGCTTGTGGTACATCCTGAAGTAATTTTGCAGAGTAATGGTGGCGTAGGTCTGGGTGGCGTCTTCCACCTTCACGTTTTCCTTGGCCTCTATGGCCATGTGGAGCCCGTCAGAATACCGGCGGCCATCCATTACACGACCAGTCTGCTCATCCACGATCTTCACCTTGCCATCAACCACGATGTATTCGGTATCTTTTTCGTATAGACAGTAAGCCCTCAGAAGCTGATTGATACTGTGTATACGCTGTGCTTTGATGCTGTAGTCCTGTATGACCACCTCTTTGCGCTTCAGCTTTTCGCTCTCATCCAGCTCGGTATCATTTTCCAGCTTGGCTACTTCATCTCCAATGTCCGGTAGAATGAAGAAAGTAGGGTCCTCACCTGATCCGGTGATCAGGTCGATTCCGTTTTCAGTAAGGTCTATGCTATTGTGCTTCTCATCAATGGTGAAGTACAAAGGCTCATCCGCCTCGGGCATCATTTTCTGATTGTCCTGAAGGTAGAAGTTTTCTGTTTTCTGAAGAATGGCCCTGATACCGGTTTCGCTGAGGAATTTGATCAACGGCTTGTACTTGGGCAATCCTCTGTAGGCTCTGAAAAGTGGCAATCCACCTTCCGATTCTTTGCCTTCTTTGATGAGTTTTTTGGCCTGATTGAAATACTCAGATACCAGTTTCTTTTGAGCTTCTACGAGCTTATTGATCCGCGGCTTTAGTTCATAGAACTCGTGTTCGTCTCCTTTAGGGATGGGACCCGAAATGATCAATGGGGTTCTTGCCTCATCGATCAGGACAGAATCCACTTCATCCACCATGGCAAAATGATGCTTACCCTGCACCAGCTCCTCGGGGCTGCGGGCCATGTTGTCACGGAGATAGTCAAAGCCAAATTCGTTATTTGTACCGTAGATGATGTCTGCCTGGTAGGCCTGTCTACGCTCAGGAGAGTTAGGCTGATGTCTGTCGATGCAGTCAATTTTCAAGCCGTGAAACTGGAAAAGTGGCGCATTCCACTCCGCATCTCGCTTGGCCAGGTAGTCATTCACGGTTACCACATGCACTCCACGACCTGCCAGGGCGTTGAGGTAGGCGGGAAGGGTAGCCACAAGGGTCTTGCCCTCACCAGTGGCCATTTCGGCTACTTTGCCCTGATGCAATACAATACCACCAATCAGCTGCACATTGTAGTGAATCATGTTCCACTCCACGTCTGTGCCTGCGGCTTTCCATTTATTGGCCCAGATGGCTTTGTCTCCATCTATCTTGATGTGCTCTTTATTGGCCGCCAGTTCTTTATCCATCATGGTGGCGGTCACCACCAGTTGTTTGTTCTCTGTCAGCCTCCGAGCGGTCTCTTTCACCACCCCAAAGGCTTGTGGAAGGATTTCCAAAAGGATGTCTTCTAATTCTTCATCCCTTTTGGATTCCAGGTTGTCGATCTGCTCGAAGATTTGTTCTTTTTCCAGTATGTCCAACTGAGGATCAGACTCTACTTTATCGTGTAATGACTTGAGTTCGTCATCCACGTGCTTTAGTTTTTCAGCGATAATGCTCTTCAGCTCGGCTGTTCTGCCTCTGAGTGCATCATCGGAAATATCCCTGAGTTGCTCGAATTCCTTGTTGATTTTCTCAACGTATGGAGTCACAGCTTTTATGTCCTTATCGGCTTTGGTTCCAAAAACCTTCGTTAATCCCTTAGTGACTAAATCTAACATGTATGTATATTCTTAATATTGGGTCTAAAGTTAAGCGGAATTCAATCAAATAGGCACTTCCACGATGCCTTCGAATACTTTTTTGGCGGGTCCGGCAAGATAAATATCCTGAAAGGATTTGGCTTCCGTTTTTGTGAATGAAACGGTAAGGCTTCCACCTTTTGTTTCAATTTTCACAGGACTTTGGTAATCGATCATTCCGGCCACCAGCGCACAGGCAGTGACGCCAGTGCCACACGACAAGGTTTCATTTTCCACACCCCGCTCATAAGTGCGTACCCTGATACCCTCTGGGGTGGTTTCCACGAAATTGACATTGGTGCCAGCAGGCTCATAGTGTTTGCTGTATCGTATTTCCCGTCCCGGCTGGATGATATCCATTTGATCCAGGTCTGTAACCAACCGAACATGGTGTGGAGATCCTGTATTGATGAACCAGTCACTATCCTGTTTAGCTGCCTGACCTACGTCATGCAGGTGAAAATGAACGATTTCTCCTTCGATGAAAGCATCATGAACACCATCAGTAGTCTCAAAGACGGTTTGGTTCCCAATGATGCCCAGGGTTTTGGCAAAGGCAATGGCACACCTGCTGCCATTGCCGCAGAGGCTTTTGCTGCCATCCGGGTTGAAATAAATCATCCGAAAGTCGTGCTCGGGATGATTTTGGATGAGAATAACGCCATCAGCACCCACGCCCATTCTCCTGTCGCAAAGAAAGGAGATCAAAGCGGTGTTCTCTGCCGGGAAGGTTTCATTGCGATCGTCGATCATCACGAAATCGTTGCCGGTGCCTTGGTATTTATGAAATGAAATCTTCATAGTCAGGAATGATAGACAAAAACCATACGCTTACCTGATAGCGGGGCAAATTAAATCAATATTCTGCCAAATCGTCAGTGGTGCGAAGCAGAAAACCGACAGGTGTAAAAACAAAAAGCCAACTTTACGAGTAAAGTTGGCTTCATGAATATTTTGAATGAGAAATTAAAGTTTCTCTTTGATTCTTGCAGCTTTTCCTTTTCTGCCTCTCAGGTAGAACAAACGAGCTCTTCTTACTTTTCCTTTTCTTACCAATTCGATCTTGTCAATATTGGGAGAAAGGATAGGGAAAATTCTCTCCACACCGATACCGCTTGAAATTTTTCTAACGGTGAAAGTTTCACCTGTAGATCCTACATTTCTGATCTGAAGTACAGTACCCTGAAACTGCTGGATACGCTCTTTGTTACCTTCCTTGATCTTGTAGTGTACGTTTACTGTATCTCCAGCACTGAAAGCAGGATGATTTGCTTTAGCTGCTTTATTTTCTTCTTCTACGAATTTAATTAAATCGCTCATGTCTTTACGCTATCGAGTGTTTCTCAAAAAGGAGTGCAAATATAGATAAATAATTGATAATTGGTAAAGGTGATTGAATAATTTATTGGCACCTAATCTGCATAAGCTATTTTAAATCAGCTGATTGCTCAGACAATACTGTACAGCCTGTGAGCTGTTGCTCACATTGAGTTTTTTCAGGATGTTTTTCCGGTGTGTTTTGACTGTGTGGTCGGAGATAAAGAGCTTTTCGGCAATCTCAATGCTGGTAAGCCCCTGTGACATGAGCCGGATGACGTCAATCTCCCGTTCGCTGAGTTTGTATTGGGTCACTTCTTCTTCCTGCGAGTTGAAGGTGCCGATGCGGTCGTAATATTGTCGGCCGCCCATAACCCGCAGCACCGCATCGATCAGCTCCTTGCCGGTATTGTTCTTGAGGAGGCACCCATCGATCCCGATTTTCACAATCTCTTCCACAAAAGAGCGCTGAGCATACATGGTCAGGATGATGATTTTGACTTTCGGAAATTCCTTTTTTAAATGCCGGGCGCAGGTGATGCCATCCATCACGGGCATGTTGATGTCCAGTATGACAATGTCCACCTCGTTGTTTTTGATGAACCGAAGGACTTCTTCACCATTTTGCACGCATCCGACTACTGAAATCTCTTCATCGGCACTCAGTACCTCTTTCAGGCCTTCCATGACTATGGCGTGATCATCTGCCAGGAGTATTTTGATGTTTCTCATAATGGTATATCTATGATGGTGGTGGTTCCTTTATTCTTATTGCTGTCTATGGTCATGTGGCCACCTATTCGTTCCACACGTGATTCCAGGTTTCTCAGTCCCATGCCCTTTTGTGGTGGGGTCTTATCCAGGTCAAAACCTACGCCATTATCCTGAAAGATCAAATTGAGGTTGTCCTCAATCTGGTTGAGGTCAATATTGATCCGTGTGGCCTGGGCATGTTTAAGGGTGTTGTTGATCAGCTCCTGCAAAATGCGATAGACGTTTTTGCTTACCTCTGCATCGAGCGTATTGCCGATCTGAATGTGGCTGGCCACGGTGATGGTTTGAGATTCATTGATGGCATCCACCAGCTCCTGAGCGGCCTTGGCCAGTCCAAAGTGCTTGAGCACGCCTGAGTCGAGGCTGTGGGAGATCTTGCGGGTGGACTCGTTGGCGATTTGTGCCACTTCGCTGATTTTCTGGGCCAGTTTTCGTTGAGACTCAGGGTCTGTTTTTTTCTGGAGCGTATCCGCAAACATATTCAGAGTGACCAGGATGCTGCCAAGGTTGTCGTGCAGTTCTTCAGCGATGTGTTTGTAGGCTTTCTCCTGACCAGCCAGCATGGCATAGGCGGAGCGGAGTTCCTGTTTTTTCAGGAGGTCTTCGATTTTTTGGTATTCCAGCTTCCGCTTGATTAGCTTCCGCTGATAGAGGTAGATGAAAATGGCAATGGCTGCTGTGAGGAGTAGCATGCCGCTGGTGCCCAATACCAATACCATTTCTGTGTCTAGACTGCCGCTCTGACTTTCCATAAACCGATTGCAAATAAGAGATTTTTGAGAATGTTGGCGATGTTGTGAAAGGCCCATGTCAATGGGCCTGAAAGAATTTGTTTACTGAGAACATCTGTGAACAGGCTGCCTGAAAAGTAGACTAAAATCCCGATTGAGAACCAAAATAAAGGGTTAGTGTCGATGAAAAGGTCTTCTCCTTTTTTGAAGATTTCTATTAGAATTAACACAGAGAAAAGAATTGAAAAAAGGTTAAATATTGGTATGATTTCATGCTGATATTGATCAACTCCAACGAGGGCAGCGTAACCAATGAAACAAACGAATAGTGAAGAAAACACCCCTATCACGATCCATTTCTTTCCAAGCGTCAGATAGAAGAACGTACCAGTCAAAAGAATTTCACAGAGATAGTATATGTTAATAATCAAGTAATTACTTACTCCACTTTTGACTAAAATCAACGAGGTGAAATCTGAAATAAAGGAGACGCAAATCAGAATTAATACGACCTTAAATGATGGATTAAGGTTGTACTTCCTATTGAGAATCCTGACAATAAGAGGTACAACCGGTGAAAAGATGGAGCTATATATCAAAAGTTTAATCAATTTTATGGGCATTCATCTGGACAAGGTAGAGAGTTGTTTAGCACGCCAGGGTAATCCGGAGTAAAGGCGAGACTATCAACAACGTCACCCAAGTTGAAAAAATTTGATCCATCCGAAACAACGGGCACCATCATTACATCGAAGTGCTTGAATCTCCTGTACGGGGCAGTGACCGACTTTCTATGTGTCTTTACTAAATAGATTCTCACTGCCTCGATCGTATCCTTTTTATAGAGAGCATTCACATCACGTATGTTTTTTATAAACTTATCCAAGGTATCCAACCCGAACACAAATCCATAAGGCTGATTTAGGACATTGCCAATAGCTCTTCCTCGCTCTAATTTTAGTTTGGCGCTGTCCACGGTTATAAAGCCACCTGCGTTCTTGTATAGATTACCTGAGAATTCTTGACCTAGTTCTATTGTACTGTCAAGGGATAATTCTTTTAAAATGTCAGATGCTGAGACGTTAATACCAAGGGATTGTTCAGCGGGTAATTGTTCAGATGAGTTGTTGCAGCCAATCAGCATAAATATGACTGAGGTGGCCAGAATTAAATTTTTCATTTTCTTAAAGTTTTAAGGTTAGGATTTGGTTTTACTGAAAATACGGAGATTCTTTCAGTATATCAAAAGTGGTGGGTAATGGGGGGATTGTAAATACCTATAAAGAGGTAAAAGGGTAGAGGTATACCCTCGAAAAGTATAAGAATGAAGGTTTGCAGAACGGGGGTACAATGGGTTACCCCAATAAATCTGGTCGGCGCTCCTGCGTGCGTTTGACTGCCTCGTCGTGGCGCCATTGCTCTATTTTCGCCTCATGGCCAGAGGTGAGTATTTCGGGCACTTTCCAGCCTTTGTAGTCTGCCGGGCGGGTATAGACTGGTGGAGCCAGCAGATTGTCCTGAAAGGAGTCTGTGAGGGCTGAAGACTCGTCATTGAGTACTCCTGGTACGAGTCGGATCAGTGAATCGGCCAGCACCATCGCCGCCAGCTCTCCGCCGGAGAGCACATAGTCGCCAATGCTGATTTCTTTGGTCACGAAGTGATCACGTACCCTCTGGTCTACGCCTTTGTAGTGTCCACAGAGGAGGATCATGTTTTCGTTGAGAGAGAGTTGGTTGGCCATGCCCTGATTGAGGGTTTGGCCATCAGGGGTGAGGTAGATGACCTCATCGTAGGTGTTTTTGGACTGAAGGCCTGAGATACACTTGTCGATAGGCTCTATCATCAGTACCATACCAGCTCCACCGCCAAAAGCGTAATCATCCACATGGTTGTGTTTGTCGGTGGTGTAGTCTCGCAGATTGTGAATGACGATTTCCACCAGGCCTTTTTGCTGGGCCCGCTTCACAATGCTCTGGTTGATGGGTCCGTCAAATAGTTCGGGAAGGCAAGTGATGATGTCCAGTCTCATGGTTTCTGATCCAGGTATACATCCAAAAGTCCATCGGGGAGGGTGCACAGGATCTTGCCAGCAGCAATATCTACGGTGTGAACGATCGCTTCCTCCAGCGGGATAAGAATTTCAATGCCCTGATGATCCACGGCCAGCAGGTTGTTATTGGGCATCTGATACACCTGAGTTACTTGTCCCAGGAGTTGGCCTCCGTCAAATACCTGTAGACCTGGAAGTTCGTGGTAATAGTATTTGCCTTTTGGGAGTTTGGGCAGTCTGTTGAGTGGGAGGTACAGGTCTCTGCCGATGAGCTCACTGGCGTCTTCTATGGATTCTATTTCCTCGAAAGCCACGATGGCCCGGTCGCCCTGGAGATGGAATGACTCCATAAAAAAAGGAACCAGTTTTCCATTGAGGTCAATGAAAACTGATTCCAATTCCTGATATTCCTGTGGATTGTCTACATCGAGAAAGAGTACTACCTCTCCTCTCAATCCATGAGTTTTGGTCACATTACCCAGTTGGTAGCACTCCTCAAAACCCATGATACCAGATTAATCCTCTTTTTTCTCTTCGTCAGCAGCTGGAGCTGCTTCTTCCGGAGCTTCTGCCTTAGGCTCTTCAGCTTTAGGTGCTTCTTCAGCTGGAGCTTCCTCTGCAGGAGCTTCAGCAGCCGGTGCTTCCTCAGCGGCAGGAGTTTCTACTGCTGCTACTGCTTCGTTACCTTCTTCTTCCAATGCTTTTTCAGCTTCGTCAGCACCTGCCTCAGCGATTTCCGCTACAAGCGTGTCATCAGCTACTTTTTTCTTAGCAGCAATGGCTTCTGCTCTGGCATCAGATACTTTCTTCTCAGCTGCAAGTCGTGCTTTGGCCTCAGAGGCTTTGGTTGCAGAAAGTTTCTCAACTTTACCCTGAATCTTAGCTTCTTTCTCAGCAAGCCAGATTTCAAACTTCTTGTCTGCATCTTCCTGAGTGATAGCTCCTTTCAATACGCCAATCTGAAGGTGTTTTTTCATCATGATCCCTCGGTATGAAAGCATCGCTTTTACAGTATCTGTAGGTTGCGCACCTTTCATCACCCAGTCAAAGGCTTTCTCATCGTTCAATGAGATAGAAGCTGGATCAGTGTTAGGGTTGTACGTCCCTATCTTCTCAATGAATTTACCATCTCGTGGTGCTCTTGAGTCTGCCACTACTACATCGTACATGGCTTGTTTTTTGCGTCCTCGACGCGATAGTCTGATTTTTACAGGCATAATTTGTTTTGTTTATGGAACTCGTCCATTCAAAGTTTATATTAAAAAGGACCGCAAAGATAACTGTAAATTTCTGTTTATAAAAGGGACGGTGTAAAGTACCTGAAAATCAGTCGATATTCGTGTAAGCGGGTTAGCGATTTTAATCTTAAACATCCAGTCCATATATTTGTTGCACTAAAAAATAAACAACGCCCATACAATGGACAAATACTCATACATCTCCAATGCCGATGTGGGCTACATCGACGAACTGTATAAGTCATTTAAGGAGAACCCTGAAAACGTAGACGAATCCTGGCAGAAGTTTTTTGAAGGGTTCGAGTTTTCACAGCAAAGATATGGTGATGGTGGCCCCTCTGAGGAGATCATCGCGGGATCTAAGGAAATAAAGGTTCGAAACTTCATTTATGCCCACCGGTCAAGGGCACATCTGAAATCAGATACAAACCCTGTTCGTCAGCGCCGTACACACAATGTGCGATTGGAGTTGTCCAATTTTGACCTTTCAGAGGCGGATTTGAATGAAACCTTTGAAGTGGGTTCTGAAATAGGGTTGCCCAATGCCACCTTGAAGGAGATTCGCGACAGGTTGGCAAGGATTTACCTCGGCCATATTGGTTATGAATACAATCACCTGAGAAACTCCGATATTTTCGATTGGATGAAGACCAAGGTGGAGACTGAGGGTGTAGATGTAAATCCAAGCGACGAGGAGAAGACCCGTATTCTTTCTAAGCTCAATGAGGCGGTGGTCTTTGAAAACTTCCTGCATACCAAATTTTTAGGACAGAAGCGGTTTTCACTGGAGGGGGGCGAAAACACCATTCCTGCACTGGATAAGATCATCAGACGATCTTCTGAGTTGGGAGCAGAGGAAGTGGTGATCGGGATGGCCCACCGGGGCAGGCTCAATGTGCTGGCCAATATCATGGGCAAGACCTACGAAGAGATTTTTGCGGAGTTTGAAGGAAGCACCGACCCTGACCTGACCATGGGTGACGGTGACGTAAAATATCACCTTGGGTATTCCAGTCACCTTCAGGCCAACGGTAAGAAGATCTATGTAAAACTGGCGCCCAACCCATCACACCTGGAGGCAGTAGATCCGGTAGTACTGGGTTACTCCAGAGCTCAGATTGATGATGAGTACCGTGGAGACATGAAAAAGGTGGTTCCCATCCTCATTCACGGAGATGCGGCCATTGCCGGACAGGGGCTCGTATATGAATGTATTCAGATGTCCTTGCTGGATGGGTACAGATCAGGGGGTACCATTCACTTTGTCATCAACAACCAGGTGGGATTTACCACGGATTATGATGATGCTCGCTCCAGTATATACTGTACTGACCTTGCCAAAATCATAGATGCACCGGTCATTCACGTCAATGGTGATGACCCTGAGGCCGTCAACTTTGCAGCCAATCTGGCCGTGGAGTACCGCCAAAAGTTCAACAAAGACTTTTTCATAGATCTGCTGTGCTATAGGAGACATGGGCACAATGAGAGTGATGAGCCAAAATTTACACAGCCCAAGCTGTACAACCTGATTGCCAAGCACCCAAATCCACGGGAAGTCTATGTGAAGCAATTGATTGAGAGGAAAGACATCAGTCCTGACCGTGCGGAAACCCTGGATAAAGAGTTTAAGCAACAGCTACAGGACAGGCTGGATGAAGTGAAACAAAAGCCACTGCCATACAAGCCTCAGAAAATAGAGGAGGAGTGGCATTTCTTAAGGAGATCTAAACCCGAGGATTTTGATAAGTCACCTGAGACAGGCATTAGCGATGAGGTATTAAAGAAAGTCTCAAAAGCCCTTACGACCATTCCGAAAGGTTTCAAGCCCCTCCGACAGATTGATAAATTATTAAAGGAGCGTAAGAGTCACTTTTTTGAAGAGAAAATGCTCAACTGGGCGGATGCAGAATTGCTGGCCTACGGATCTTTGCTGGCAGAAGGCAATATTGTGCGAATGTCAGGTCAGGATGTGAAGCGGGGCACCTTTTCTCACAGACATTCCTATCTGTTTGACTCCAATACCAATGAGCCTTACTGTAACCTGGACCATATTCAGGAAAAGCAGGAGCCATTCAGAATCTTCAATTCACTCCTTTCGGAGTACGCCGTGTTGGGCTTTGAGTATGGCTATGCCATGGCTACACCCAATGCATTGGTGATATGGGAAGCGCAGTTTGGTGATTTTTCCAATGGTGCCCAGGTGATGATCGATCAGTTTATCACCAGTGCCGAGACTAAGTGGCAGCGAATGAACGGGCTGGTAATGCTTTTACCACACGGCTATGAAGGTCAGGGTCCGGAGCACTCTAGTGCGAGGATGGAGCGATTCCTTCAGATGACTGCTCAGGAAAATATGATTGTTGCCGATGTGACCACTCCGGCCAACTTGTTCCATTTGGTACGAAGACAGCTTACCTGGGAATTCAGAAAGCCATGTGTCGTGTTCTCACCCAAGTCACTTTTGAGACACCCTAAGGTAGTTTCTCCGTTAGAGGAGTTTACCAAAGGAAACTTCCAGGAAGTGATCGGTGATGACTATGTGACCAACAAGAGCGTGAAGAAAGTGCTCCTTTGTACAGGGAAAGTCTATTTTGACCTGCAGGAAGAGCAGCAAAAGAAGAAGGTAAAGGATGTAGCCATCGTGAGGTTGGAGCAGCTGTACCCGTTCCCAAAGAAGCAATTGGAGGCTGTGTTGAAGAAATACAATAACCCGCAACTGGTGTGGGTACAAGAGGAACCTGAAAATATGGGTGCCTGGGGATTTATGTTAAGAATATCCGGGTTAACACTGAAACTAGTGGCTCGTAAGCCAATGGCTTCACCCGCTACAGGGTACTCCAAAGTTCACAAGCGTGAACAAGCAGAAATAGTGAATAAAGCATTTGAAATATAATAAGACAATTATGAGCCTTGAAATGAAAGTACCGGCAGTGGGTGAATCAATCACGGAAGTCACGGTAGCACAATGGACCAAAAAGGACGGAGATATTGTGGAGATGGATGAGGTGATTTGCGAACTGGAATCAGACAAAGCCACCTTTGAAGTGACAGCAGAAGCGGCTGGGCAGCTGAGTATCAAAGCTCAGGAAGGAGATACTTTGGATATAGGTGCAGTACTCTGCACTATAGATGAGTCGAAGGCTCCGGCCGGAGAGGATGCCCCTAAAGCAAGCGAACCTGCATCAGCAGGTGCTGCTAAGGAAAGCAAGGCTACCGGGGAGACTGTCGAAATGAAAGTGCCGGCTGTTGGAGAGTCCATCAATGAGGTGACCATTTCGTCCTGGACTAAAAAGAGTGGTGATATGGTGGAGCTGGATGAGGTAATCGCCGAGATCGAGTCTGACAAGGCTACTTTCGAATTGACTGCTGAGGCCAATGGCAAGCTGGAGATCGTAGCGGAGGAAGGTACTACCCTGGAAATAGGCGCCCTGATTTGTAAGATAGAGGTTACAGATGGGGGTGGAGCCAGCGCACCGGCATCTTCATCCTCTTCAGGGAGCGCAGCCAGTGGCTCCTCCGAGTCTAAGGAGACTTATGCTACGGGACATGCATCACCAGCCGCAGCAAAGATCCTACAGGAAAAAGGAATATCTGCCGACGCGGTGACGGGTAGTGGAAAAGACGGGCGTATCACCAAGGAAGATGCGATGAACGCTGAAAAATCGGCTCCTAAGCAGGAGGTCATCAAAGATAAGGCTCCCGCAAAACCTGAGTCTAAGCCTGCTTTCGAGGCTCCAGAAATAAAATCTGGTGTAAGTCGTGGGCAGAATCGCCAGAAAATGACTTCTCTGAGAAAAACGGTTTCCAGAAGGCTAGTCTCCGTGAAGAATGAGACCGCCATGCTCACTACATTCAATGAAGTGAACATGGGGCCTATCATGGAGCTTAGAAAAAAATACAAAGAGTCCTTCAAAGAGAAGTACGAGGTAGGATTGGGCTTCATGTCCTTTTTCACCAAAGCATGTACAATGGCCCTTCAAGATTGGCCGGCAGTGAATGCTATGATCGATGGTGAAGAGATTGTCTACAGTGATTACTGTGATGTGTCCATTGCTGTATCCGCACCTAAGGGATTGGTGGTGCCTGTGATTCGAAATGCAGAGTCACTGAGCTTTGACCAGATCGAAAAGGAAGTGGTGAGACTGGCCACCAAGGCACGTGATGGTAAGCTGAGTATTGACGAAATGCAAGGAGGTACCTTTACGATTACCAACGGTGGGATATTCGGATCTATGTTGTCTACGCCTATTATCAATGCGCCCCAGTCAGCTATTTTGGGGATGCACAACATTGTGGAGCGCCCCGTGGTAGAAAATGGTGCTGTGGTGGTAAGGCCTATTATGTATGTAGCTTTATCTTATGACCACAGAATCATTGATGGGCGTGAGTCCGTGAGCTTCCTGGTGCGAGTGAAGCAGTTGTTGGAAGATCCAACGAGACTTTTGTTGGGAGTATAAAGTGAGCCTTTTGTCCTATTGATCTAAAAATGAAATAATGCAGATAGCGTTGAGCCATTGTGTCATGTGGCTTAGTCAATGACTAGCTGCTGGGTACCCAAATATTAAATACTATGCAATACGACGTAACGGTAATCGGATCAGGACCAGGAGGTTATGTAGCAGCCATCAGAGCTGCACAGCTCGGCTTCAAAACAGCCATTATTGAAAAGTATCCTACTCTGGGTGGGACTTGCCTGAATGTCGGATGTATTCCGTCCAAGGCATTGCTGGACTCCTCTGAGCATTTTCATAATGCCGAAACTACTTTTAAAGAGCATGGTATAGACATCAGCCAGCCCAAGGTTAACCTAAAGCAGATGATTGCCCGCAAGGCTGATGTGGTGAAGCAAAACGTAGAGGGGATTTCGTACCTGATGAACAAGAATAAAATCGATGTTTATGAGGGGGTAGGCTCCTTTAAAGATAAGCACACCATTCTGATCAAATCACAAAAGGAGGAGAAGGAGATCACCTCTGACAAAATTATAATTGCCACAGGTTCCAAGCCTTCATCACTTCCATTTATCAAGTTGGATAAGAAAAGAGTGATTACTAGTACGGAAGCATTGGAGCTCAAAGAAGTGCCTAAGCACATGATCATCATAGGAGGTGGCGTCATTGGTATGGAGTTGGGTTCCGTATATGCGCGTCTTGGAGCGAAAATATCTGTGGTTGAGTTTCTGGATAACCTCATTCCTTCCATGGACGGCACTATGGGCAAGGAGTTGCAGAAGTCATTGAAGAAGCTTGGGTTTGATATCTACCTGAGTCATAAAGTGACTGCAGTAGCGGCTAAAGGCAAAGAAGTGACCATCACCGCGGAGAACTCAAAAGGGGAGAATTTGGAGCTGAAGGGTGACTATTGTCTGGTGTCCATAGGCAGGAGACCATACACTGATGGTTTGAGTCTGGAGAATGCCGGTGTGAAGATGACCGACCGTGGGCAGATAGAAGTGGATGAGCACCTCAAGACTAATGTAGACAATATCTGGGCGATTGGAGATGTAGTGAAAGGCGCCATGCTGGCTCACAAGGCAGAAGAAGAGGGTGTTTTTGTGGCAGAGCAGATGGCCGGTCAGAAGCCACACATCAATTATAACCTGATACCGGGTGTGGTTTACACGTGGCCCGAAGTAGCCAGTGTAGGATACACCGAGGAGCAGTTGAAAGATCAGGGGCGAAAGTACAAAACAGGAAAATTTCCTTACAAAGCCCTGGGGCGTGCGCGCGCCTCTATGGATCTGGATGGGCTGGTAAAGGTGTTGGCGGACAAAGAGACCGATGAGATTCTGGGAATTCACATCATTGGAGCACGTGCAGCTGACATGATTGCTGCCGGGGTTACCGCTATGGAGTTTAGAGCTTCAGCTGAGGACGTAGCCAGAATGTCCCATGCACATCCTACTTATATGGAGGCCGTGAAGGAAGCTTGTCTGGCGGCTACTGATAACCGTCCAATTCATGTTTGAGTAAGTATGTCTTAAGGGGTTTTTTCGTTATATTAGGGTGAAGGTGTTCATGGTTACACTCGATGCGTTGTGTGTTTGAGTGTCATTCTTCGAGTGAAAACCAATGGTTGTTGGTTGAAAGAAGACCTCTATCGAAAAGGATACTAGTATCAATATCCTTTTTATTATTTTCGATACCCTATGCTGAGAGTATTACTTGCATTTTTCTTTATCCTGATTTTTTGGTCGGGCCATGCTCAGGAATACCCTCTATCGAAAAGTGATTCAGGCATTGTATTCAAGAGCTTGGAGAAATACGAAGCCCTCATCGCCAAGGATGACTTTCGGGGAGCCTCAGGGGCACTGAACGATGTGGCTTTCGTCTACTGGAACAACAATCACTATGCTGAAGCGGCTACCTACTATGAGAAGTCGCTGGTGCTCAATGAGCGTGTTTCCAATGAAAATGGCATTGCCATGATCAACAATAACCTTGGAATGCTCTATGCGGATATTGGTCGCTACGAAGAATCTTTGGCGGCATTTACCAAAACACTCGCAGCACGAAGAGCCTCCAATGAGCCGGCAGGAGTCATATCTGCTCTGGTGAATATATCCGTCGTTCTCAATAACCTCCACAAGTATTCAGAATCCATCAAACACCTCTCTGAGGCCATCGATATCGCCCGGGAGCTGTATGATAAGCACCAGATGCGGAGTGTCTATGGGATGCTCTCCGAAACCTATGAGAAAATGGGTGAGGTGGAAAAGTCGCTCCAGTATTTTGAACTCTACAAATCCTTTCATGAAGACATACAGCGAGCGGAGATCAAGGGGATGAACCGTGAACTGGCGGAGGAAAGACTCGAAAAGCAGGTGCTAGAGGCAGACAAGGCCAAGAAGGAAATCGAGCTACTAAAACAGCAGTTGGAAATATACGAGAAAGAAGCCCAGCTTCAGGCAAAGGACTCTATCAACCAAAGTCTTTACTCTAATCTGAGTAGAAAGGAAGTGGAGATAGAGCTGTTGGAGCGCGATAAAGAACTTACAGCCATGGCCGCAGCAGCCAGGGAGGCCGAAAACAAAAAGCTTCAGAGTCAGAAGGCTTACCTAAGGAATTCGCTCATCATCACCATACTGGCCGTTGTGGTCATTGGCATACTGATTTTAATCAATATTTTCAGGTCCAGAAAGTATAACCAGGAGCTACTTCTCAAGAACGAATCTATAGAAGTCCAACGACGGGAGTTGGAAATTGCCAACGAAACTAAAGACCGAATTTTCTCGATCATCTCACATGACCTCCGAAGCCCGATTGGCTCCCTGGAGGGTTTTTTCTTTTATGTTATCGATGACTTTGAGATGTCAGATGATCTGAGAAAAGCACTCAATAGTGTTCAGAATCAGCTCACCAACAGCGCAAGTCTGGTGGATAATTTACTCAACTGGTCACGCTCTCAGATCAAGAAGGAAGAACCACATATAGAAGAGGTGGAGGTAGCCAAGCTGGTGGAAGAAACCTTCAGGTTGCTTCGTCATCAGGCCACAACCAAGCAAATCGAATTGATTTCTAACCTATCCCCCACAGACAGGTTAAAATCCGACACCCAAATGGTCAATATTGTGGTGAGAAACCTGGTCCAAAACGCTATCAAATTTACTCCGAAAGGAGGCACCGTGGTAGTAGATTTTGAAACCGACCAAAAAGGTGATTGCCTCAAAATCTTTGATAATGGCATCGGAATGGATGAACAGAAAATTGCCTCTCTTTTTAATATTTCTACGAACCACAGTACACTTGGTACCGAACATGAAATGGGCTCAGGTTTGGGACTTATCCTTTGTAAAGAACTTATAGAAAAGGTTGGGGGGCTCATTGAAGTCTCCAGCCAACCCGGAAATGGAACCGAATTTTCCTTAAGATTTACTAAAACCGAATACCAAACCTAGCTTTAAATGAGATTCTTTATTTATTTAATTGTTTTCCTGACGGGAGCAGTATGTCTTGCCCAGAACCGTCCCACACACTTCACAGATTCGACCGGCGCGCTGTATTGGCGGAAGTCCACCCCCGTTTACCTTTTTGTGTCAGATGCACCAGATGGAGACAAGGAGCGCTTGAAGAGCAAGGCAACGGCCCAATACGCCGATCCATTTTATCTGGATACCGAAGGTGTTAACTACATCAGATCGAGGAATGCCGTGGACCCTGAAACCAAGCGGGTGATTCCGGACAGTGAAGTGATGTTTGAAATATACGCGGATGGCATTGCTCCGGTGACTTCCGTGTCTTATGAAAATGTGAATAAATTTCAGGGTGATCTCCTTTACTACAAGGCTGGAGTCAACGTATCCCTGGAAGCAAAAGATCAGCTATCTGGTGTCAGAAAATTGGAATATGCCATCAATGATGGAAAATATACTCCTTACCAAAAGCCGCTAACCTTTCAGGATCCCGGTATATATAAAGTAGAGTACTACAGCGAGGATGAGGTAGGCAATGTGGAAGACAAGAAAAGCATAAGCTTTGTCGTGGATCCCACACCGCCATACTCTGACCTTACCATCAATGGAATTACTGAGGATGAGGTGATCTCTGCGGGTTCCAAACTATATATTCTGGCCTTAGACTCCATTTCAGGGGTCGCTTCTGTTTACTATAAGTTTGATGATCAGCCCTTCAAGAAGTATAATGGCTTGCAATTGCCCACTGCCCAGCTGGATGAGGGAGAACACACCATTACCTACTATGCTGAGGATAAGGTCAAAAATGTAGAGGAGCACAAGAGTTTCACTTTCTTCCTTGATAAATCCGCTCCGCTCATGGTCGCAGATGTATTGGGAGACCGGTTTATCGTGATGGATGAGGTGTATTTTTCAGGTAGAACCAAGCTGAAGTTAACGGCCGTGGACAACAAAGTAGGGGTGAAAGAAGTGATGTATTCGGTAGATAATGAGGAGTTCAAGAAATATGAAAAGCCGTTTTATCTTCCAAGTGTTTCCGGGGTTCACCTGATCAAGTACTACTCCGTAGATAATCTTGATAATTCTACTGCAGACAGTAAAAATAGCCGTTACATAGGTCAGGGTGGGTTTGAAGAGTTCAAACACAATGTGAACAAATTTTATGTTGACCTTACAGGCCCTGTGATTAACCACAGCATCGGCAATTATACTTTCACTAGAAGTGATACGCTTTTCATAGGGCCGTATTCGAAAATCAAACTAACGGGTACAGACCCGGAATCAGGTTTTAAAAGCATTGCCTATAGCCTGGGGGGTGATGTGGGAGAGGAGCTTTACACCGAGCCTTTCACACTTACCAGAGAAGGATTCAACACCCTCAATTATTATGGGTATGACAATGTGAACAACCGAAACATTGCCAAGTTCACATTCTACCTGGATGCTACAGCACCTAACATCTTCATACAATTTAATACGGGGAATACCGATAGTCGGGAAGGGAAGCTCGTCTATCCTGTCACGTCGGGTATATTCCTGTCTGCTACAGATAAGACTTCTGGGGTGAATTCTGTGACCTATAGTTTGGATGACGCACCATTCAAACCATATGCAGGGCTGATCTCAGGGCTGAAGAAAGGCAAGCATACCCTGGTGGTGAAGGCCAAGGATTTCCTCAACAATGAAGCTGTCAAAGAGGTGACTTTCCACATTAAATAGAAACAAAAACCCCGGCGAGATGTCTCGCCGGGGTTTTTGTTATTTCATAGATTTATACGTCCGGAGGACTCCCACTACACCTACCAGGATGCCCAGGCCCAGACATGCATAGTACCATGGTTCGGACATGGTGTAAGACCCTGATATGGCATTCCCAACTACGTTCCCCAGATCTCTGGGTGAATGGGTTTGGGCCCAGTAGATCATAAATAATCCCACCGCAATGAATAAAATACCTCTGATCATTCCGCTTTTCATGAATTTATAGTTTGGTTTCACAGGACAACTTAATAAAAAACGGGCATTTAAAAATGGCGGTGAACCCACATCATGAGCTAAGACGACTTTTGCTTGAAAAAAGGGTTGTAAATCAAGCCGATGACATTTAGCCATGGATCCTTGACGAGCGCCACTTTGATTCCTTCTCCCACATCGTTGGGAGTTTCCAGTTCTTTGGCTCCATGGCTCACCATCTTGTCATAGGCATCCGTAATATCCTCTACAGCCCAGTAGGTTAGTACATTTTCGGTCCTTATGCCCTCTACCTTTTCGGGAAGGAGGCCAAGCTCATACCCCCCCAATGTCAAAGCCAACATAGAATGGCTGGTCAAAGTATGGAGAAACACCAAAGGCACGCTCGTACCAGCTTCTGGCTTCTGCGAGATCATCTACCTTGTAGATCGTGGTTCTCAGTCCTTGTGAGTTAATGCCCATTTTTCAGATTTGCTTGGATAGGATTTAAATGAAGTCCGGATCTTTTCACCTGATAGCGTAGGATAGTTTTAAGCTTTTCAGGTGTCACCCGTTTTGGGTCAGTGAGGTAAATCTCCTTGTGATAAGAAGTGATTTCCAACTGATTGGCTTTCACATAATCCATCAGTTGACCGATGGAAGGTTGCTCATCCTCCCAGGATCCTTTGTGCAGTATTTGCGCGCACAGACCTTCTTCGAAAGATTCAAATTTGACATCCTCAAGGCTCTTTATATGTGCCTTTTTAGTTTTGGCCAGGTGGACAGCCCTAAAGAAGTGATCAGATGCCACCATGTCTGGCATTCTGATGGAAATTTTCCAGTACCATTCTGATCTGGGTGCCTGAGTGAAAAGGTGTTGCTGCGCTAGTCCGCCTGCTATCCACCAGTTACATTCCATTTTTGGAACGACAAAATCGTTGTCTTCAGCCTTATTTATGAATTTGATGCCATAGGCCACGGCGTATATGGCCTCTATGGCCTGAAGAAACTGAGGGTCTTCCGGTGCAGACTGGCCAGCAATGGTCAGGTAGTAGTAATCTCCGAGGTGTATCAGATCGGGAGTGACTTTGGCTTTGTAGTAGAGCGGATCGGCTTTGGTCAGATCCAGTTTGCTTTCTAATGTTTCCATGGTGTCAGTTGGATTGAAGGGGTTGAAAATGAGCGAAAAACTTGGTTTCCTTAAAATAGTGTCCAAACTCAGAAGCTCTTGGGTGCTTTTCGAAGTTTTGCTGGGCCTCTTGTGCTTGTTTTGCATTTTCCCAAACGATGATATCCATGTAGGTGAGCGGGTCATTTAGCATCTGCTCAGTTTCTATGGAAACAACCCCGCTGTATCCGGCCAGGATTTCACGCACAAAAGTGAAGGCATTTGCAGGATCTACTTTCTCATTAAGGGTGTAAACCACCACTTCTTTGATGTTTTGATTGGTCATTTTTTCTTTGATTTTGTTTTATGAGACAAAGAAATGACCGGTAGTGACAACCCTATGTCACTTGATTTTCAGGAGGTGAAATATTTTTGATGATGGGTGATTAAACCTTGAGAATAGCTGGCTACCAGCCCCTGGAGCTTCGGGGGAGATACCACCGTGGCTTCTTCTATAAACATAAGCAGCCACCGCGCAAGGTATTCGTAATGGGGGGTGATGAATTTCATTTCTACCACATCACCCTCAGCATGCTCCTCCACAAAACCATAGTGATACTTTTGGTCCTGAATGAATCGGGTGACTTTTTTGGAAAACCGGATGGTTGCTTCATTGGCATCTGTTCCTCCGATCATTCCCTGCAGGAACTCCAGATAATTCGGATGGTCCTCCGGGTGGTAGTTGTCGGATAGAATGTTGAGACTTTGAATTCTGTCGGTTCGAAAATCGCGAAGGTCTGTTCTCAGGTGACAGTAGCCGATCAGGTGCCATCTTGAAGAATAGTACACCAGCCCCAAAGGGGCCACCTTTCTGTCGGTCGTCTGGTCTTTATAGTTAGAGTGATAGCGTATTTGAATAATTTTTCGGGCGGCCAGTGCCATCTGAATTTCTGCGATGTGTGAGTCAGGAAACCCGAAATTGGATACCGTGGGTGAGGCGATTACCGAAATACTTTGCTCCAGGGTGTCCAAAAACTCCCGGTCGTGACATTTGAGGACGGCCTTGATCTTGTACATCGCCTCCTGAAAATTTTTGGCAATCTGACTATCGGCATTTTGTTCGATCAACTTTGCGCCCAGTAGGAGCGCAGCGGCTTCTTCCTTATTGAAAACCACCGGTGGCAGGTGATAACCATCCACAATGAAGTATCCTTCTCCGGCATCTCCACCAATCGGCACCCCTGCTTCCATGAGTGACTTGAGGTCTCTGAAGATTGTCCGGCGGCTTACCCCAAAGCGCTCCTCAAAATTTTCCATCGGGATCCGTGGTTTTCCCTGAAGTTGAATAAGGATGGCAGTTAGTCGGTCAATACGATTCATCTGAAAAAATGCAATTTGCAATAATACATACTTGAAAATGAAGAGGTGGCCTTTTTTGCTTTGGGAATTTGTAAATATGAAAATTAATCGGCCACTTTCTCAAATTTAGTTTTAATCGGTTTTCCCGTGGAGGTTCCCTGACTTAAATTTGCCCCAATTTGTACCTATGTAACCTCCATTACTTATGCCAAAAGACTCCAGTATTAAGTCAGTACTCATCATCGGAAGCGGTCCCATCATCATTGGTCAGGCCTGCGAGTTTGATTATTCAGGCTCTCAAGCGGCTAAATCGCTGAGAGAAGAAGGTATTGAGGTCACCCTTATCAATAGCAACCCGGCCACCATTATGACGGACCCGGTTACTGCTGATAACGTGTATCTCCTCCCACTGACCAAAAAATCCATTAAGGAGGTTCTGGAAAAACACGATATTGATGCTGTACTCCCTACGCAAGGGGGGCAGACAGCACTCAACCTCGCTATCGAATGTGATAAATCCGGGATTTGGGAAAAATACGGTGTGAAAATCATTGGGGTGGATATCAATGCCATCGAGACCACTGAGGACCGGGAAAAATTCCGACTGAAGATGGCAGAGATCGGCGTAAATACCTGCAAGGGTGAAACAGCCACCTCCTTTCTGAAAGGAAAAGAGATCGCTCAGGAAATTGGATTTCCTTTGGTAATCAGACCATCCTATACCCTTGGTGGTTTTGGTGGCGGGTTTGTGGACAAGCCGGAAGATTTTGACAAAGCCCTCAATGCAGGGCTTCAGGCCTCACCGATCCATGAGGTGCTCGTGGAGCAGAGTATCATGGGCTGGAAAGAGTATGAGCTTGAGCTACTCCGTGATAACATCGGCAACATCATCATCATCTGTAGCATCGAAAATTTTGACCCGATGGGTGTCCATACGGGGGATTCCATCACGGTGGCACCAGCCATGACATTGCCAGATACTGTCTATCAGCAGATGCGGGACTTGGCTAAGCGCATGATGAATGCCATTGGCCAGTTTGCAGGGGGATGTAACGTTCAGTTTTCTGTACACCCTGAGACTGATGAGATTGTCGGTATTGAGATCAACCCGAGGGTTTCCAGGTCTTCAGCACTGGCTTCAAAGGCTACAGGGTACCCTATTGCTAAGATTGCCGCCAAGCTGGCCATCGGGTACAACCTGGATGAATTGAAAAATCAAATCACGAAAACCACGTCAGCCTTTTTTGAGCCGGCGCTGGATTATGTGATTGTAAAAATACCGCGTTGGAATTTTGATAAATTCCCCGGATCGGACAGAAAGCTAGGACTTCAAATGAAGTCTGTAGGTGAGGCCATGGGTATCGGAAGGAATTTCCAGGAAGCCCTACAGAAGGCTTGCCAGTCGCTGGAGATCAAGCGGAACGGTCTGGGTGCTGACGGTCGCGAACTAAAAGACCAGCAGGAAATCCTGTACAGCCTTGAGAATCCAAGCTGGAATCGTCTTTTCCATATTTATGATGCGTTCAAGCTGGGCATACCCTTCAAGACCATCCAGAAGCTGACCAAAATTGACCCTTGGTTTTTACACCAGATTGAGGAACTGATCTATCTGGAAAACAAGATCAGTGCATTCACCCTGGATAGCTTGCCAAGACATTTATTAAAAGAAGCCAAGGAAAAAGGCTATGCCGACCGTCAGATAGCGCACTTGCTCAAGTGTTTGGAGAGCGAGGTTTACCAGAAGAGGAATGATGAGGGCATCAAGCGGGTGTACAAACTTGTAGACACCTGTGCTGCGGAGTTTGAGGCACAAACCCCATATTATTACTCATCTTTTGATCAGGAGAACGAGTCCATCTCCAGTGACAGAAAGAAAATAGTGGTGCTGGGTTCCGGTCCGAACAGGATTGGACAGGGAATTGAGTTTGATTACTCCTGTGTGCACGGAGTGCTCGCTGCCAAGGAGTGCGGGTATGAGACCATCATGATCAACTGTAACCCGGAGACTGTTTCCACTGATTTTGATGTGGCAGATAAACTCTACTTTGAGCCAGTCTTTTGGGAGCATATTTATGACATCATCCTTCATGAAAAACCTGAGGGAGTGATCGTTCAGCTAGGAGGTCAGACAGCTTTGAAGCTGGCAGAGAAACTCAGCAGGTATGGGATCAAAGTCATTGGTACCAGCTATGAAGCACTGGATCTGGCTGAGGACCGTGGGCGTTTTTCAGATTTGCTGAAAGAACAAGGCATCCCTTACCCACAGTATGGCACGATAGAAGATGCCGAGGAAGCCATTGAACTCTCCAAGGAGATTGGTTTTCCATTGCTGGTCAGACCAAGTTACGTACTGGGAGGTCAGAGCATGAAGATCGTGATCAACGAGCAGGAGATGGAAGAGCACGTGGTGAATCTGCTGAAGGAGAAAACCGATGGCAAGATTCTACTGGATCACTTTCTGGAAGGAGCCATTGAAGCTGAAGCTGATGCCATTTGTGATGGTACGGATGTGTACATCATCGGGATCATGCAGCACATAGAGCCCGCAGGGATCCATTCGGGAGATTCTTATGCAGTGCTACCACCTTACAACCTGGGGGATTTTGTGATTCGGCAGATCGAAGAGTACACGATTAAAATCGCCAAAGCGCTGGAGACCGTTGGACTTATCAATATTCAGTTTGCCATCAAAGATGACAAAGTCTATATCATTGAGGCCAACCCAAGGGCTTCCCGTACGGTGCCTTTCATTTGCAAAGCCTACAGGGAGCCTTATGTGAACTACGCGACCAAGGTGATGCTGGGAGCCAAGAAGGTAAAAGACTTTGATTTCAAACCTTATAAGCACGGATATGCCATCAAAGAGCCCGTGTTCTCTTTCCACAAGTTCCCTAATGTAAATAAGGAACTGGGACCTGAGATGAAATCTACCGGTGAAGCCATCTACTTCATCGATGATTTGATGGATGATTACTTTCTTGAAATTTACGCTGAACGAAACCTCTACCTCAGTAGATAAGTTAATAGAGTACTATGTTAAAATTCTTGTTGATAATAGCCCTCATATCTTATTTGATCTATCGAGTAGGAGGGTTTCTTTTCAAAATACTCTTTTTGGGCGCCCAGCAGCAGCGTCAACAATACCAAAGTACAGGACAAACTCATCAGCAGCATGCCAGAAGGCGTGCTGCTGGAAGTAACCTGGACATCGACTATGTCCCTGGCGATCGAAAGAATGAGAAAAAAGATTTCAGAGGCGGGGATTATGTTGATTATGAAGAAGTTAAGTGAAATCTGACTTTTTCTGAATAGATCAATGCTGCGGCATGATTTAGAAAAGCGAATGACTTCCTCTCAAATTACCCAACATCACTTAGTTTTGCAGTTCACTTAAAATCGGCATATGGCTTGGTTTAAAAGACAAGACAAAGGAATCAACACTCCTACGGAGAAAAAGAAAGAGGCCCCAGACGGACTCTGGTATAAAACCCCAAGTGGTAATATCATTCACATGCGCGAGCTTAAAAACAATGCTTACGTATGTCCTGATGATGATTATCATGTAAGGATTGGCTCCAAAGAGTACTTCGAAATTTTGTTTGATGACAATCAATTCACAGAGCTGGACGCTGAGCTCACCTCTGGTGATCCGCTCAAATTTATCGATACCAAAAAGTATCCTGAGCGTATCGCGGCAACGCAAAAAAAGACGGAGCTGAAAGATGCAGTAAGGACAGCCTATGGCAAAATGAACGGTCGTGAAATCACCATTTGTTGTATGGATTTTGCCTTTATTGGTGGGTCTATGGGATCAGTGGTAGGTGAGAAAATCGCAAGAGGGATCAATCATTCATTAAAAAAGAAAATTCCCTTTCTGATGATTTCCAAATCTGGAGGTGCCAGAATGATGGAAGCGGGATTTTCCCTCATGCAAATGGCTAAGACTTCTGCAAGACTGGCATTGCTTTCGGAGGCCAAAATACCTTATATCTCACTGCTTACCGACCCCACCACTGGCGGGGTGACGGCATCATATGCCATGCTGGGGGATTTCAACATCGCTGAACCTGGTGCACTGATTGGCTTTGCCGGCCCACGTGTGATCCGGGAGACCATTGGCAAGGATTTGCCGAAAGGCTTCCAAAGCGCTGAATTCGTAAAAGATCATGGATTTTTGGACTTCATAGTGGATCGCCGCCAGCTCAAAAGCAAGCTGACCTCCCTGCTTAAAATAATCTATTGATCAGGTGAACATTTGGTCAAACATACTGTTACCAAAACCAGAACTAAATAGACTTATTCTGCCTTTATTCAGAATAGTTTATCACTTATATTTGCTTCAATTTAAGTTCAATCAAAAGGCTTCAGCCCTATGTCATCAGTCATAATTACGTCAATTATTGCCTTTACCGCGGTAATTCTCCTGTTAGTGTTTATCCTGCTTTTTGCTCAGTCCAAGCTGGTGCAATCTGGCCCGGTCAATATCATCATCAATGGTGATGAGGCTAATCCGATCACCACTTCAGCCGGATCTACGCTGCTTTCTACACTTTCTGGTCAGAAAATATTCTTACCATCTGCATGTGGTGGGGGTGGTACCTGTGCCATGTGTAAGTGTAAAGTGGAAGAAGGGGGTGGTGATGTGCTGCCAACAGAGGTAGGGCATTTGAGTCGCACAGAGCAGAAGGAAAAAGTCCGACTTTCATGTCAGGTGAAAGTGAAGCAGGATATGAGAATAGAGATACCAGAGGAGATTTTCGGTATCAAGAAATGGGAAGCGACCGTAGTGAGAAACTACAACGTGGCCTCATTTATCAAAGAATTTGTTGTAGAAATTCCTGAAGACATGGACTATCAGGCGGGTGGCTATATTCAGATAGAGGTACCTGAGTGCGAAGTGGACTTCAAAGACATGGACATTGAGGCTCACCCTGAGGAGCACGATCAGCCGGATAAATTCCAGCTGGAGTGGGACAAGTTTGGGCTTTGGGACCTGAAAATGAAAAATACGGAGACCATCGAGCGTGCCTATTCTATGGCCTCTTATCCTGCTGAGGGAAGAGAGATCATGCTGAATGTGAGGATCGCTACACCTCCGTTTGACAGAGCAGCCAATGGCTGGATGAAAGTAAATCCAGGGATTGCTTCCTCTTATATTTTCTCAAGAAAAAAAGGAGACAAAGTAACTATATCAGGTCCTTATGGTGAGTTCTTCATCAATCCATCTGACGCAGAGATGCTTTATGTAGGTGGCGGTGCGGGTATGGCTCCTATGAGGTCTCACTTATATCACCTCTTCAAGACTTTGAAGACCGGTAGAAAAGTGACGTACTGGTACGGGGGTCGATCTAAGAGAGAATTGTTCTATCTGGATCACTTCTTTCAGTTGGAAAAAGACTTCCCTAACTTCAGTTTTTTCCTTGTGCTCTCTGAGCCACTTCCTGAAGACAACTGGAAAGTGAAAAAAGATATTCATGATAAAGAAGGTGACGGTTTCTTAGGTTTCGTTCACCAGGCGGTGATCGATCAGTACCTGAGCAAGCACGACCAGCCGGAGGAAATTGAATTGTATTTCTGTGGACCTCCATTGATGAACGCCGCTGTTCAGAAAATGGGAGAAGACTATGGAATCCCTGATGAGAACATCCGATTCGATGATTTCGGAGGGTAATCCGATGAAGAAAATGGAAAGGGAAAGCGAAAGTTTTCCCTTTTTTTATGCCTGATCCTCCGTGGCAAATAGCCTCGGATTTTTTAGTAGATTTGTTTTGAATATAGCCCTCATTCAATGGACCTGAAACTGTTTTTTGATCCTATTTCCAGGGAAATAGACCTCTCCAAGTTACCCACTTCAGCACTGGCACACTCTATTTATATCAACCAGGAAAAGATGCCTGAGATAGATGACAAAGACATAGCCATCATTGGGTTACAGGAGTCCAGGGGCGCTGAGTCAGAAAATCAGGAAGGAATGGCTCGCTCGGCTACCGAAATTCGCAAAAGTCTTTATCAACTCAAGAAAGGGTCAGGTAACTTCAGGGTGGTGGATCTGGGGAATTTCAGAAATGGCCCTGAATTGGAAGATACTTACCAGCGCTTACAGGAGGTATGTGCTCATCTCATGGAGCAAAATATTCTTCCACTGATTATAGGCGGAAGTCACGACCTTGATATTGGCCAGTATATGGCCTACGAAAATCAAGACAAGATTATCACCCTGCTCAATATTGACAATAAGCTCGACCTGACGGACCCGAAAACAGGTATCCCGAGCCAGTCACACGTTCACCGGATTTTCAAGCATGATCCTAATTTCTTATTCAACTATTACCAGCTGGGGCATCAGTCTTATCTGGTGGAAGAAAAGGAAACTGAACTACTTGAGAAGCTCTATTTTGAGGTAGTCCGACTAGGGATGATGAAGGAAAACATTAAAGAACTAGAGCCCATCGTGAGAGATGCTGATATGGTGAGCTTTGATATCTCGGCCATACAGGCGCATTATTGCCCTGGAGCCTCAGATGCCAAGGTTTATGGGCTCACCGGCGAGGAGGCCTGTCAGATTTGCTGGTATGCCGGGCTCAACGATAAGTTAAGCTCTATTGGGTTCTATGAATACGATGTAGCCAGGGATACCGAGGACCGCAAGACAGCTTTTGTTTTGGCCACCATGATCTGGTATTTCATTGAAGGCTTTTATAATCGCAAAGGCGATAAAAACTTCAGGTCAAATGATTATTTGGTCTACGAAGTAGCCCTTGGTGGGGAGCCTTCCACCATCCGGTTTTATAAAAGTAAGATTTCTGAGAAATGGTGGATGGAGGTACCCCATCCGGAGGAGACTTCAGGTTTTCTGCGAAGCAGAATGGTCCCCTGCAGCTATTCAGATTATCAGATGGCTCAGAGCGGTGAAGTGCCCCACAGGTGGATTACCACCTACTCTAAGATGATTTAGTACTGCTCGGGTACCACAATCCAAAGGATTATGTACACCAGAATCCCAGGGAAACCCACGCTCAAAGCAGACAATACGAGGTATCCTATTCTCACCAGAGTAGGATCCAGGTCGAAATACTCAGCGATTCCCCCACAAATACCAGCAAGCATTGAGTCTTTCTTGGATCGATATAGTCTTTTGGTCATTTCCATTTTATTTGTTGTTTAAATATGGCAGATTTCTGGTAAAAATGTGCAGTAATCTGGTTCCGGAATTGAATTTTGCGCCGGAAGATGAGCCACTGGTTGGTTGTGATTCGGCTTCATTAGCATCCACTTCAGCCACTTGTTCCTGATGTTCGGGAGCTGGCATGTTGATGTTGTCTGCTGTGAAAATCGGGCTGTTCATTGTCATTATCAATGCAATGATCACTCCCAGAATAATGAGTAGTGTTTTCGCTTGCCCCCTTTTGATATTTGTATTTTTTCCTAACATGACATTGTCCTATTGGCAATGGTTGTGCCAAAAAGTATAAATACCTGTAAATAAGTGACTTACGATATTTCCTTGCATAGATGTCACCCGTATACTGTGCGTTACCGGACAAAATAGAAAAAGGATGTGTTCGGTATCAGTCATTCGCCATGGTGGGGTCCAGGTATTTTCATTTAGAGAGCTATATTCTCAATATGGGAAAATAAACGGACTCCTGAAAATTATAACTATTTGGTATACAGTGTTTTGTGATTTCGGTGCGATTATTTCTTATTGGAGAGCATTGTTGAATTAAAAAATCGAAAAAAATGAAACCTACTAAGCCCGTTATGAATACATTTTTGAAGCTTTTTGGAGTGGTTGTTATGGCCGTACTGGTCGTGGCTTGTTCTGGTAAAAAGGAAAAGGAAACCCCTGAGGATGCCATGACTGAACTAAAGGATTCTTTTGAAGAAGAGAAAAAGGATCTGAAGTACGAGTTGGAAGAGATCAAACTGGATGTGGAGAAAGAGTTGGACAATCTGGATGACAAGATCGCTGAGGCAACAGATCAAAATAAAACACTTTTGGAGAAAATGAAGGCAGATCTCAATGAAAAGGCCGATGACCTTGACCGTGCCATAGATAAGGTGGAAAACTCAACCAAGCAGGCGTGGAATGATACCAGGGAATTTGCCGCTGAGACCTCAGAGGATGTGAAGAGTTCACTTAAGGACTTTGGCGAAAAGATTAAAGAAAAGTTCAGTAACTCCTAAAATTTAGGAACTAAATAGTAGAAAGTGAAAAGCCATTCCGAATTTCGGAATGGCTTTTTTGTGTTGAACATGTGCCGGGTGTATTGATTTTATTGGATCAAGCAATATTTGTGTGGGTATCACTTCAGAGTTTATATTTTGCAAAACTGAAAAAAATCCACTGTAGATCCAGAAAAGTAAGGGCACAAAGGCGGGTGGGGCATCCAAGGCAAGTGTGAATCATTTTGACTCCAGAAAATTTTTAAAAAAAGCCAAAAACGATGAGTCGAAATGATTTTTTGCGTTGGTGCCTTTTCTTTTGCTTCGTTTTCTTTGGGCAAGCAAAGAAAATGAAGGGTAAGTAGCCGATCAGTTGGATTGAGTCATATGAGGTGCCAGATTACGGATCACTATCCATCTTTAATACAATCACCCCACAGATTTTCGGGTTGATCCATTTTATTGAAGACAAAGGCGACCTATCGTATAAGCATACCTCACTTTTGTCTCAATAATGACAAAAGATGCCTGTTTCACTTGGTCTAATATCGGATAATTCAAATCTTTACTGGAAAGGTGTACGTTACCTACATTGTCACTTTACTTTCATCCTTATGAACAGAATATTTACCCTGGCCTTTGCCCTTGTTTTAAGTCTTACCCTATTTGGTCAGGAGTCTGACTCTGAACCTGTGATGGATTTCGAGCGCTATGATCCCATTTCCTCCCTTGTCGTGCCAGAGCATCCGGTTACCCGGGCCAGGTTCCCTTTTATTGATGTGCACAGTCACCAGTGGAACCTCACAAAGGACAGGATCGCCAAGATTGTTGGGGAAATGGATACGCTGAACATGGGGATCATGGTGAACCTGAGTGGCAGGGGATATGACAGGGAAGCGGGCGATATTGGTAGTCAGGAGTATCTGGCCGGTATGACCAGTCGTATAGCGGGCGAAGCTCCGGGTAGAATTGTGGTTTTCACCAATGTTTCCTTCAAAGAAATAGGTAATCCGGGATGGTCTGAAGAGGCCGTTCGCCAGTTGGAAGAAGATGTGAAAAACGGTGCCAAAGGGCTGAAAATTTACAAGAGCCTCGGGATGGGAATCAACGATGTGAATGGGAATCGGGTGGCCATAGATGACCCCAGGATTGACCCTGTTTGGGCCAAATGTGGTGATTTGGGGATTCCGGTGATCATTCATGCGGCAGACCCTAAGCCGTTTTGGGACGATCATGACGAGAAAAACGAGCGCTGGCTGGAGTTGAAACTGCGGCCAGGCAGAAAGAGGAGTACTACTGACCCGGCTCCCTGGGAGCAGATCATAGCTGAGCAACATCATATTTTTGCTAAACACCCGGGGACCACTTTCATCAATGCACACATGGGATGGATGGCCAATGATCTACAGGCTTTGGGAGACCATTTGGACCAATATGCCAATGTGAATGTGGGTATAGGGGCTGTGATTGCTGAGTTGGGGAGACAGCCACGAGCCGCCAAAGCATTTTTTGAACAATATTCAGATAGAATTTTGTTTGCCAAGGATGCCTATAATCCAGAGGAGTACTACACCTATTTTCGGGTGCTGGAGACTGCCGACGAGTATTTTCCGTACTACAAAAAGTACCATGCTTTTTGGCGTATGTATGGGCTGGATTTATCTGATGAGGTGTTGAAAAAGGTATATTACAAAAATGCCCTCAGAATCATTCCGGGGCTCGATGCATCGCTTTTTCCAAAATAGCAATGCGCTTTGAGGTGATCCATGGATGTGATTTTTGAGAGAGAATGCATGCCAAAAGTTGGATTATATCGATATGAATACCCGACTCATCTAAAACCTTAACCCTTGATGAGTGCAATTTCCTACATTTATTAATTCTCAGAGCCAGGAAATTGACACTCAAAAAATTCATACCGTCATTAGGTACCAACGTTCCCATAGAGGTCAAACTCTTTGAGGTCACTTTGATATTGACCATCCTGATTCTCTATTTCTGGCTCGTATTTGGTTTTTTTTCCGGGTATGAGAATGCCATCATGGTGATTTACCTTGGTGGAGCTATCACTTATACAGGTTTTTATATAGCGCACAAAAGATGGGCAGTCTTTAGAATGATGACTGTCGGCTATTACAGCCTGCTTTATCTTTTGCTAGGCCTGGCCTGGTTACCTTCTGGTGGTGTAATGGGCTCTATTCACAACATGTTTGCGCTCATTTTCTTATCTGGGTTACTCATTCTCAAACCCAAAGAGTTTAGGCTTTTCATAGTGGTCTCTCTCACGATGGTACTTGGTTTTACGGTCTTTGAAATTGTCAATCCTGATGCAGCTAGACCCTATACGGATGAAAGGCAATGGATGATTGATATTGCTGTGTCTAATGCCCTGATGCTCTCGGTACTTTCTTTCACTTTGTTTTTTTATAAAAAAGAATATGAGAGGGACAGGGAAAGATTAAAAGCATCTAACATCTCCCTAAGTAGAGAGAAGTTGCGTGCCGAGTCGGCTGATCGCATTAAGACCAGCTTTTTGACTAATATAAGTCATGAGATCAGAACACCACTCAATGGAGTGCTTGGCAATCTCGATCTTCTGAAAAGGACCAAACTTTCTCCAGAACAGGCCCTTCTACTTAAGGACATGAGCCATTGTAGCGATATTCTGCATGGACTTATTTCGGATCTACTGGACATCACTATGATAGAAGAAGAGGGGATGGTCCTGCAAGAGGACAGAATAGATCTGCACATGGTGGTGTCTAATGTGATACAGTTTTTTATTCCGAAAGTGGCTTTAAAGACTGGAAATGTTTCCATCAATTATCATTCGGACAAGCGAATCCCTAAGTACCTGAGAGGTGACCTTACCCGAGTACGTCAGGTACTGATCAATCTCGTAAACAACGCAGTGAAGTTTACCGATGAGGGGGAAATCAATATCCGCTCAGTACTTTTATCTAAAACTTCCCGACAGGCCGAGATTAAAATAAGTGTTGCTGACACGGGCATGGGAATTCCCGAGGCTCAGCGAGCTCATATTTTTAACAGATTTCATCGGGATGATAACAACCCTTCTTTGGAAGGCATAGGCCTTGGTTTGAGTGTTTGTAAAAAGGTGGTGGAAGCCATTGGTGGGGAGATTGGGTTGGAGAAATCAGCGGAGAAAGGGTCGTGTTTTTACTTCATTCTCCCGTTCAAAATTGAAGGGTCTAAGTGGGATGATCCTGAAATTGAAGAACCTACCATCAACAAGTATTCTCACCTGAATGTACTGGTAGCTGAAGACCAGCAGGTGAACCAGCTCGTTACCAGAAAAATGCTCCGAACATTGGGCGTGAGTAATGTGGAGATTGCTGAGAATGGGAAGAAGGTGGTGGAAATGGCTGCATTGAAAGCCTATGATTTTATACTGATGGATGTGCGTATGCCCATCATGAGCGGAATAGAAGCTACACGCGAAATTCTCAAATCCGCAAGCTCCAGACCTCCTGTGATTGTAGCCGTGACGGCCAATGTCACCAAACACGAGATGCAGGACTGTTTTGAGGCCGGAATGAGGGACTTCATCAGCAAGCCCTTTAGCCTTGAGGTGTTGCGATCCTCTTTCGAGAAGTTTCTGGGTAAGGAAAAAGCCTGACAAACCGGTGAGGTGGCTCAGCCACAGGACTGAGCGTTGATTTTTTTCCATGTACGCGCTCATTTCTTTCCGATCCTCCCGTTTCCTTCAAAATTGAAAATTTTGAAAATATCTTTAACTTAATTTTTTGATGTGTAAAATCTGATGGTTATTTACCATTGGAATTACAATAGGTTTAATGAAGTCTAGAGAACTCTATATTGCTTACAGTGTGCGAAGGGACCATGATCTCTGGCAAGACCTTTGCGCGGGAGATAGAAACGCTCTGGATTATATTTACTACTCTCAGGTGCCGGCCCTTTTGTCTTATGGTCGCTACTTAACACCCGATTCCACACTCGTGGATGATTGTATTCAGGACCTTTTTGTGGATTTGTGGGTGAAGCGGGATCGTCTGGGACCGGTTCGCACCATCCGATTTTACCTGATGAAATCCCTTAAGCACAGAATAGTCAGAGAACTACAAAACCAGAAGAAGCGTAGGAGTCTGACCGAATCAGAGGGTGCTTTTGAGGAACTGGAAGATCCCAATCCATTTTTTTCTGCCGGCCAGTATCAGCCAACATCCGCTGTAGTGGAGTGCCTGAATAAGCTCTCACCTCTCCAAAAGGAGATCGTCTATCTGAAATATTTCAATGGACTGAGCTTCGATGAAATTGGCGATATCCTTGAGTTGGACAAAAAACAGCTCTACAACGCCCTTTCCAAGGCCATGCACAACCTCAGAGGAATGCTGAAATTGGCAGTGCTAATGATTTTGCTTGTTTATTGACAAATAATCAATAGATCAAGTCATATTCTACATAAATCATTAAATCATCACTATTTCGTTGTTGTTGTTGCAAATGTTTAAAAATTTCTTCTTTTCCGGGGAGTAATTTGAGCATGCGCTGTATCTGTAGGATATAAAAGCTCAAAATACCTACGTGAAGACCTGGAAGAAAAAATACGATGATTATAACCTGGAGGATTTGCTCCTGGACGAGTCTTTCATTTCCTGGGTTCAGGGAGGGAAAGAAGCGTCGAGTCCCTGGAAGTCCCGTTTGCTGGAGAGTCAGAAACTCAGTGAAGAAGCTGCCAAGGCTGAGGAGATTATCGGACAACTCCAATGGCGCGAGTTTCAAGGAGACAATAAACGAATTGAAAACCTCAAAGATAGAATTGACATTAGAATAAGAGCGTCTGACGTAAGAGATGAGTTTGGCGCTTATCAGGAAAAGCCAGCCTCATCCAATTGGTACAGGCTTCTGGCTGCTGCTTGTCTTGCACTACTCCTGATGGGGTCTATTGGGTACTACCTCGCCAATCAGAATCCTGTGGTGGAGAAAAACCTGTCTCAGGAAGTAGAGGTCAGAAATACCCGCAATGGTCAGAAGCTGATGGTTCATCTCAACGATGGCTCCAAGGTGAAGCTCAACTCAGGAAGTACCATCAAATACCAGAAATACTTCAGTGATACCAGCAGGGTCATTGAGCTGCAGGGTGAAGCATTCTTTGAAGTGGCCAGGGATTCACTGAGGCCATTCAGGGTAGTGGCTGGAGGTACGGTCACCGAAGCACTCGGTACCTCTTTCAATATCTACTCGGAGATGGGTGACCCCACCAAAGTATCACTGGTCACGGGGAAAGTTTCTGTGACCTCCACCAGTACTCAGGAGCAGGTACTTCTCAAACCGGGGCAGATGGTAAAGACCCTGTCCGGTACCCTGGGGCCTGTAGCTACTTATGAATATGGTGAAATAGCCTGGAAGGATGATGTGCTCTTTTTCCTCAGATGCGATCAGGGTGAGGTATTTGAAAAACTGGAAAAGTGGTACGGGGTAAACTTTCGAATCGAAGGAAAGCTAAGTGGAGGATGGAACTACTCAGGGAGTTTTGATGGACAGACCTTACATGCCGTGCTTACGAGCATCGGATATGCAGAAGACTTTACTTTTCAGATAAAGAATAAAGAAGTTGTGATCAAACCCAAGACATTATGAGATGAATGACGGCTAAAAAAAGAAGGCTTTCGGAAGCCGAAAACCTTCAGATGTGATTACCCATTGGCGTGACGTAATCACAAAATAGTTTAACAATTGGACATTATTAAACATGTAAATATATGAAAATATTTATACAGCAATCCCTGTATTTAATGAACTGGATGCTTAGAATTTTTATGATACAGGCGGTTTTTGCCACCGTGCTGTTTGCCAATAATGGAAATGCTCAGTACAAGAGCGTCAAAGATATCCATGTGAACCTTTCATTCAATGATACGGAATTGATCGAGAGTTTTTCTACCGTGGAGCAGCTGACAGACTTGACCTTCTCTTATGACCACCGAGTGTTGGATAAAAATCAGAAACGTCTGACTTATGCCAGTAAGGGAGCTACCGTAGAGGAGTTTTTACTCTTTTTATCCAAAGAATACGGGCTCACATTTCGCCAGGTCAATAATGTGATCAGCACACAGAAAAAGAAAGCCCCTTTTACCAGAGATGAAGTGGAAGTGATCATTGGGGAAGTTACCATCAAGGGAAGGGTGACTGATGAAAATGGTGAAGGACTTCCCGGGGCTACCATTACTATCAAAGGTTCTTCACAGGGAACCATTACTGACGTGGAAGGAAACTTCACCCTCTCTGTTGAGGAAACTGCACAGGTCTTGGTGATTTCTTTTGTGGGATATATCACCCAGGAGGTGAGTATTGCCGGAGCGACTGAGGTGAATGTCTCCATGGAACCTGATTTTCAGGGCCTACAGGAGGTAGTGGTCATTGGTTATCAGACAGTGCAGAAGAAAGACCTTACGGGGTCCACTGCCATTATTAGTCCAGAATCCTCAGCACGAGTTACCGCCAACTCATTGGCAGAATCCATTCAGGGCCTGGCACCGGGTATCACCGTTAGAAACGGAGGAGCGCCTGGGCAGTCTTCAGTCATTGAAATCAGGGGTGTGGGTAGTTTTGCGGACATCAATCCTCTATATGTCATAGATGGGATGCTGGCAGACGCCAATCCTACCATCAACACCAATGACATTGAATCCATTCAGATTTTAAAAGATGCCTCTGCTGCTGCCATCTATGGCTCCAGAGCGGCCAATGGGGTGATCATCATCACCACCAAGCAAGGCAAGGCCGGCCCTATGAAAGTGAGTTTTTCTGGTAAAAAGGGTGTGCAACAACTGCCCAACAGATGGGATGTGATGAACAGCACAGAATTTGCAGCCATGCAAACTGCACAATATGAAAACTCGGGATTAACACCGCCAGCACTGGTGGGCACCGACTTTGATCCCAATGTGAATACCGACTGGCAGGATGAAATCATCCGAATGGGGACTTTGCAAGACTACAACGTGAGTCTTTCAGGAGGTTCTGGCAGTGGTACTTATATGATTTCCGGAAGTTTCTTTGAAAACGAAGGGGTGCTCAAGGGAAGAGATTTCGAAAGATACAGCTTCAGGGTAAACAGTACCAGCAAAATAGGTCGGGTGACCTTTGGAGAGAACCTTCTTCTTTCTCATTCAATTACCAATACCCCTGATGCCGGAAATCCATTTTATGATATGCCGCAGCTCCTGCCGGTGATCCCTGTTCAGGGTGAGGACTACGTCTCAGAAGGTAACCCTTCAGGTTGGGGAATTGGGTCAGTCAATGCACCCTCTTATGCCTGGAACCCTGTAGCCATCCTGGATTTGAGCCAGCGAAACAGCCAGTATTCCAAACTGGTGGGGAATGCCTATATCAATGTGAAAATTACTGACTGGATCAGCTATAAGTTCAATGCCGGGCTGGAAGCCAGCTTTGATTACTCCAAGTACTTGAGAAAAGATGGGGTGTGGTCGTTCAATGCAGCGGTCTATCCAAGTTCTGTGGCGGACACCCGATCTACCTGGTTCAGCAAGCTTTTTGAACACACGCTTAATATCAACAAAGAGATTGGAAAGCATTCGCTGAATGCGGTGGTGGGTATCTCGCAACAGTCCTCGCAAAGGGAAGAAACCTTTGCACAGCGAAGCGAGCTACAGCAGTTCAACGGTCAGTATCTCAACACCATCAACTCAGCTACCGGAGATCCCACAGCCAGTGGATCCAGAACGTTGGATAATTTCATCTTGGGCTATATGGGCCGGATCAACTATGTGTATGATGACCGATACCTGCTCACACTTACTGGAAGAATTGATAAAAACTCGAGGTTTGCAGAGGACTATCGCACGGGTGTGTTTCCTTCTATTGCAGCCGGATGGAGAATCAGCGAAGAAGGATTTTTCAATGTGCCTTTTATTTCCAACCTGAAACTTACAGGCTCTTATGGCCGACTGGGAGTGATCCCGGGTCAGGTAGGCTCATGGGATTACCTGGGTAACCTCAACAGCAACCCCAGGGCTATTTTTGGGCCGGATCAGGCGGCCAATGTAGGCGCATATCAAGCGCGGATTGCCAATACGCAACTGAAGTGGGAAACAAGAATTTCGCAAAACGTAGGGATCGAAGCAGGGCTATTGGATGACCGAATTTTATTTACAGCAGAGTGGTACAACTCCCTCTCGCAGGATGCCATTTTGCAGATTCCATTGCCTCAGTACCTTGGCAACTTAGGGGGCAATCCTTTCGTGAATGCTGGGTCCATCCGCAACCAGGGATTAGAAGTGAGTGCCGCTTATCGCAAACGTGAGGGCGCTTTCAAATGGGATGCCTCAGTCAACTTTACCACCATCAAAAACAAAGTGGAAGACGTGGGAAATCAGGGTGAGGGAATTGACTATATCCCAACAGGTCTGACCAGGTCCAAGATAGGTAGACCTATCTCTGAGTGGTACCTCTTGAAAACAGCCGGAATTTTCCAGAGTGCTCAGGAAGTGCTGGATCACACCACGGCAGATGGTACGGTCATACAGCCGGCTGCCCAGCCTGGTGACATTCGTTTTGTGGATGTAAATGGTGATGGACAAATCACCGAAGACGACAGAGACTACAGTGGAAAGTCACCATGGCCTACACTTCAGGCCGGAGGTCAGTTCAATGCCTCCTACCAAAACTTCACCTTGAATCTCCAGCTCATTGGGGTATTCGGCAACACCATTTACAATGGCGTGAGACAGGTGTTAGATGGGTATCAGAATACCAACTTCAGAAGGGATATTCAGCCCTGGACTGAGGACAACCCAAACACCAGTGACCCGAGGATTGGAGTGGCTACAGATGATGTGGCGCTCTCGCAAAATGCCACCAACAGTACCAGGTGGCTGGAAGATGGCTCTTATTTAAGGATCAGAAACCTGGAATTGGGTTATAATTTCTCAGATCATTTATTTGGGGAGTCTGGCATTCAAAATGCAAGGCTCTACCTGAGTGGGCAAAACCTGCTCACATTCACCAAATATTCAGGATTGGATCCAGACGTGGTGGGCAATGGAATTCTTGAGCGCGGCTTTGATGCAGGCAACTGGCCATCGAGCAGGGTTTATTCTTTAGGACTTCAATTTCAATTTTAAACCAGCACGATCATGAAAAAAATATTCATTTATATAGCAATTATAGGAGGGGGATGTTTCGGTTGTGAAGACAAGTTGGACATTGAGAACCCCAACGAACCCAATGTAGGACTGTTTTGGGAGACTGGCGAGGATGCCGAAAAGGGAGTCAACGCGATCTACAGTACTTTGCACAAAGGCTCTATTTCACGATGGATGCCAATGCTGTACTCTACTCGCGCAGACATTGGCGAGAGCCGTAGCCCATGGACAGACCTGTCCAATGCACTGGACAAGTTCATACAGCCAGATTATAACTTCGATCCGGTTTCGGGAGTTTTTGCCGACAATTATGTGGGTATTTTCCGTGCCAACCAGGTGCTGGACAATGTTCCGGGTATTGAAATGGAAAAGAGCGAGAAGGACGTACTGCTAGGGCAGGCTTATTTCCTGAGGGCCTTATTTTATTATCACCTGGCTACCCTTTACGGCAATGTGCCGATGTTGTTGAAAACATCAGAGCCTCAAGACTACCCATCTAACAGCACTCAAGCGGAAGTATTTGAGCAGATCATTTCTGACCTGGAGCTGGCAGTACCAATGTTACCGGCCAGATATGCTGATGCTGCGGATCTTGGTCGTGTGACTAAAGGTGCAGCCTATGCCTTATTGGCCAAAGCGCACATGCAACTCGGTCAATACCAGGCAGCACTACCAGCCCTGCAATGGCTTGTGGATGGTGAGGGTGGAGATATTTACAATTTGGTCGCCAACTATCGTGACAACTTTCTCATCACTACGGAAAACAACGTAGAGTCCGTTTTTGAGTGGCAGTTTGCTGAGAATCCCAACGAGTTTACAGACAATGACATTCAAACGCCAAATCATAACTACGGCACCTCTTTGGCTCAGTTTACCGCTCCGGTAGGTATTGGATGGTCAGATGCAGAAGCACGCCGATGGATCATCTATGAATTTGATGAACTCACTGTTTCTGGTGACCGGGATCCCCGGGTGGCAGCTAGTTTCCTGTTTGATTCCACAGATATCAACGGGCCTGATGCCACGATGATCTATGGTCAATCGTTCAGTAGCCGGTACGGCACCGGCCCTGACAGCAAGCGTGTTTGGGTTCGGAAATTTCTGAATGATCACTGGAAAAACCAGGAGGGATACCGGTCACCCAATAACTATCGATACATCAGGTACTCGGATGTGCTGCTCATGTATGCAGAGTGTCTGAATGCTACCGGGAGCACTGCTGCGGCTTATCCGCACGTGGATCGTGTACGTCAGCGGGCCGGACTTCAGTCCCTTTCAGTGGCAAGACCAGGTCTGAACCAGGCAGCGTTTTTGGAGCACCTGAAGCATGAGCGTTTGCTGGAGCTGGCTGGTGAAGGGCACCGATGGAACGATTTGGCCAGGTGGGGTGATTTGGGCCCCGGATTGGCAGTAAACGATCCTGCGTTTGCCAATTTTGAAGTAGGTAAACACGAGTTGTTACCTATCCCACAGTTGGATATCGATGCTAACCCCAATTTGGAGCAAAATCCGAAATGGTAAAATAATGCCCCGGGCATTATTGCCCGGGCGTATTTCTTTTTCTAAACAAAATCAATGACATCATGCAAATGCTGAGAGCCGTTTTGGTTCATCTCGTAGGAATCCTATTGTTTGGGCTTACTGCCTGTGCGGAAGAAGGATCACCAAAAATTGACAAGGATCCTCCAAAGGAAGAGCCCACAGTGGATTCTTTATTTCTGAATCCTGTTCACACAAGTGGTCCCGATCCCTGGGTTTTCCAAAAAGATGACCATTACTACCTCACATTTACTACCGGGATCAATGTAACGCTCTACAAGACAGATGTGATGTCGGACCTATCAAAGGCCTATCAGCGGGTGGTGTGGACTCCGCCAGCCAGTGGACCAAATTCGCGTAACATCTGGGCACCGGAGATTCACTTCATACGGGACAAATGGTACATCTACTACGCGGCTGATGATGGCAACAATGACAATCACCGGATGTTCGTCCTTGAAAATTCCAGTGCCGACCCTACAGTTGGTCAGTGGGTGGATAAGGGGGAGCTAAAGCTCCCAGGCGATCGGTGGGCCATTGATGGGACCATTTTTGAGCATGAAGATCAGCTCTATTACCTCTGGTCGGGGTGGTCTGGAGCTACCAATGGTCGGCAGGACCTCTATATCTGTAAGATGACCGATCCCTATACCGCGGAGGGGGATAGGGTGTTATTGACCAAGCCTGAACTTTCGTGGGAGACCAATAGTACCAACCCCACTGTGGTGGAAGGTCCACAGGTATTGAAAAAGGGCGACAAACTGTTTATGATATACTCCGCAGGAGGCTGCTGGACGGATGGCTATTCTTTGGGGATGTTGACTGCTGCGGCAGATGCTGACCTGATGACTGCTGAGTCCTGGGTCAAGTCACCGAATCCTGTGTTTAGTCAAAATCCATCAGGCAATGCCTTTGGGCCAGGTCACAATGGGTTTTTCAAATCTGTAGATGGCGCGGAGGATTGGATTATCTACCATGCCAACCCCTTCGAGGGGCAAGGCTGTGGTGGAGCAAGATCCATCCGCATTCAGCCTTTTACCTGGGATCAGCAGGGCTATCCCGATTTTGGGACACCCCATCCCCTCTATCAGAAACTTACCAGGCCTTCTGGTGAGTATTAGATCAATTACTAACTAAACCTAAAAAGCAATGAAAGCTAAGTTGATAATAGTGATAACATTAATGATCATTGGCACGGGCCTAAGCGCTCAGGATGCCATTCATGATCTGGATTTCGATGTGCAGAAATCAAGCATTTCAGCAGTGGATATTGATGCCGATGGAGATCGGGATATTCTGATCATCGGTGAAAACCCTAACGGGAAGTTTGCACAGCTATTTCGCAACAATGGCGAGATGAGTTTTGAAAAAGTGACTTCACCTTTTGCTCCTTCAGCCATTACTTCGGTGACTTTTGGAGACGTGAATGGTGACGGTCAGTTAGATGCCCTTCAGTCCGGATTTGCGGATTCGGTCATTGTCAACCTTTATACTACCAATGAATCAGGTGATCTTGCTTTGGATGATTTCTACAGCAGTTTGGCGCATATCGCACCTTCTTCGACTATCGCTGATCTCAACAATGATGGTCATGCGGATATTTTGATTTTTGGAAATCACAACATTGAAGACCAACGACCTAAAATCTACTTTGGAGATGGTGCAGGTGGGTTCACTTCCGAGTCGCCATTTGATGCCTACAAATTCATAGACCCCAAAGTGAGCACTGTGGATGTTGATACTGATGGCGATCTGGACCTATGGGTGATGGCTGGCTATGAAGAAGGCATCGATGCCCGTTTTGCCCGCTTATTTATCAACGACGGTGGCACATTCACAGAAACTGATCCGGGAATCATCGCCAAAGGACCTGGTTCATCGGACTGGGGAGATTATGATGGCGATGGCGACCTTGATTTGCTGATTGGCGGCTGGGGTTATGTCAATTCTGGAGAAGACAATGACATGATCTACCGAATCTATAAAAACACAGGCGGAACTTTCACAGAAGCAGTGGTATTCCAGCCCTTCGGGGCCTTTAGTCCGTCGGATGCTTCCCGGTTTGCGGACTGGGACAATGACGGTGACCTGGATGTGATCCTGACCGGGTGGAACCCAGATGAAGGGGGCCAACGAACGGCTTTTTTCATCAATACTTCGGGAACATTTGCAGCTGCGGACTACAATGCCACCCTTCCCGGTATTTCCGAGAGTGCCGTGGCTATTTCCGATCTTGATGACGATGGAGATCTGGACCTGATCATCAACGGTTACTCTGGAAATGAGTGGAATGGCGAGGGTTCAGCCTACAACCGGAATGTGGCGCTGGTAATAGAAAACACCACGGCGGGTTCCAATGCCGCTCCAGCCCCACCGGCCAACCTTTCGGCCAAAGCCAATGGAAAAGCTGTGACCTTTAGCTGGGATGAAGCTACGGATGATTCTACACCCGCTGCTTCTCTGAGCTACAATCTGTTTTTGGTCGATACCGAAGGAAACTATTTCTACTACCCCCTGGCAGATACCACCTCTGGTAAACTCATGGTGCAGGAGAAAGGCAACATGCAGCTGAATAACGCCTGGACTGTAAAGGGGCTCCCTTACGGGGAATACAGATGGGGGGTTCAGGCCATCGATCACGGCTTTGTGGGGTCGACTTTCGCCAAAGACAACTTCAGTCATTTGGAAGGAGGCCCACTGGCTACTTCATTGGAGAGCGACGCACTTATCTATCCAAATCCAAATCAGGGCCAGATACAGGTCAGGGTGAATGATCAAATCCGACAGCTCAGTATTTTGACTATGGATGGGAAGCTGGTAAGGTCTCTGAATGTGGAAGCGGGTGCCAAAAGTGTTCAGATTCCCATGGCGGCTGGTATTTACCTGGTGAGGGCTGTTCGTGCCGATGGACATTCCACTTCAGATAAAGTAATAGTAAAGTAATCAATCATGACTCAGGCCGAACGTAAAGCGCTAAATGAAGCATCATCAACAGATTCTTAAAAGCATGGTTTTGCTTTGGATGATAATGGTTCTCTGTTATTGCAAGCCAGGCGAGGAGCCCTCCGAACAGCCTCCGGTAGTGGAGGAGGAGGATACCACCACCTGGGTGATTGAGCATGCTCAGCCGGGAGCACCCATCTCACACATCATGTGGGGGGAGCCCGTAAAAGTCTCTCACGAAGTGTTTGGAGCCGAATATCCAAGGATGCTGAAGTTGGGTGAGGACACTTTGTTTTTGGCTTACCATGGAGGTGATGAGCAAAACGCCTGGGACAATATTTACCTGAGAAAAAGCTTCGACCGGGGAGCCACCTGGAGTGAAGTGGAAGTTCTAATGGCTGACAATGATCCCAATTATTGGGGCTTTGCCAACCCGGAGTTTTTAGAGCTAAGGAGCGGTCGGATCTTGATGGCCTTTACCGGACGCGGCAGGCCAGATGATAACCAGCATGACAATATCCAGTTCATGTACAGCGATGATCGGGGCACTACATGGAGTGCCCCGAGAATTGTGGCGCTTGGGCGATCGTGGGAGCCAGCCATGGTGCAACACCCCAATGGGGACGTACTGCTTTTCTACTCCAGCGAAGCCCGGTGGTGGCAGGTGGTACCTGCCGATCAGACTCAGCAGGAGATACTCATGGTCACCTCGAAAAATGACGGGGGCTCGTGGAGCCTGCCTAAGTCTGTGGCCTACACCTCCGGAATGCGCGATGGCATGCCAGTGCCTCTGATACTGAAAGATGGTAAAGGGATTGCCTTTGCCATTGAGTCTGTGAACAACAGAGATTCTCCATGGATACTACGCTCCTCTTTGTCTGCACGCTTCCAAACCCCTGGTGACATTAGTAAAAGGCTGGCGGTACCTAAAACCACAGTGAATTTTGGCGGAGGCCCCTATTTGGTACAGCTGCCCACTGGAGAGACCATCCTTTCATGTCATGATACCGGCGGCAGGGACATTGGGCCAGACTGGAAACGAAATACCATGTACGTACTGATCGGAGATGCTGAAGCCAATAACTTCTCCAATGTTTCCTATCCTTTTCCAGATCTGCCGGCAGATGAAGGAGCCTTTTTTAATGCACTACACGTCCTCGATGAGGATACCGTGATCGCATTGGGCAGTAGATATTTTGCGGATGGTCATACGGAAGTTCATTGGGTCACAGGCCAGATAGTGAGGCAGTAAAAAAGATACTAAGGCAGGATTTTGCTTAAAAAGTGAAATCCACGGGCGGCCCAAGGGGCCGCCCATTATTACCGCTAATTTTTGTTTCTGTGTTATGCGCCAGAAAGATTTTTCATTTCAAAACGAACGCTATGAAACTTAAGAAATTACAAATCAGGATCATCGTCATAATGATGATCGTTATGGGTGCTTTTGGCGCTGACTTACATGCTCAAACCACTCGGTTTGAGTCGCACAACTTTCCGGGCAACTATATCCGACACGCTTACAGTCGGGGGCGAATAGATGCCAATGTGAGTCCGTTTCAGGATTCGGAGTTTAGAATTGTTTCAGGCCTGGCCAATGGTGCGGCCATTTCGTTGGAGTCCGTAAATTTCCCGGGGAGTTTTTTACGTCATAAAAATGGCGAAATCTGGCTGGAGCCGAATGACGGTTCGGGTATTTTTCATCAGGATGCTACCTGGTGGATGCGAAGCGGACTTGCTGGTGGCGGCGTGTCATTTGAGTCTTACAATTTTGGGGGCAACTACATTCGCCATAGAAATGGCTTGCTGTATAGCGAAAGTCCGGGGGGCTTACCAGCTGACGCTACTTTTCATGAACGTCCTGTGGGGGGTGGTGCCATGGTCGATGCTTTTGAGGGTGCCGATCCTGAGATCACCAACTTTGATGGCAACTATCGCATCTACGTCACCAATCACGCTGGCGTGATCAGATGCATGAGGCCTTATGACAACAATAATCTAAAGGGTAGCTGGTATGCTACGACCGCCTACACCATGCCCCCACACCTGATAAATGGATGGGCCCCGGCAGTGGTGAAAGTAGGCAGTGAATATCGCATGTATTTCAATGCCATTGACACCAGAGGGCCGGATGATAATAACATCTACGTGGCCTTTTCCAATAATCCTAACTCCGGCTTTGCCAATGAAGTGGAGGTGGTGCATGATGGAGCCGGTGGCTGCACCGATGTGATCGACGCTGGCATTGATGGAAACATCATCTACTATGGTGGCTCCGTAGGGGGTGGTGCTTTCATGGCAGACCTTACCAACAATGGACGCAGTTCTGCCAATCACAGAATGGTCAACGGGCTCACCAATTACTCTGAGGCGCCTTTCGTAGGGTATGTCACCGGAGTAGGTAAAGTGATGCTATATGCCCGAGGTTTTTATTACAATGATTCCTATGGCACCAACTGGGCCACGGGTGATGGCCAGAACTGGACCTATCAGGGGCAAGTCAATTTCCCCAATGCTGACCAGTATTTGTTCAGATTAGGCCATGCCTCTACGGTAAACGATTACATCGCCGTGAATAGCAATCGGGCAGGAACGCCGGTTCGCAGGATTGCCATTGGTCAACTCTCTTTGCAAGGGGGATACCTGGAAGGTAATCGTGTGAGTGGTGACCCTGGCGCTGATACCGAGGGGATGGTACTCACTGTGGTGATCGAAGACCTCACGGACGTGAATGTGGTCGCGGATTTTGGTGAAATGAAACCGAGTGACTTTAAAATATATCCCAATCCAGTACAAGGCACTGAGTTTTTCATCGCATTCAATGCGCGTGAAGTAGCCACCTCTGCACAGATTGATATTTATGATCTCAGTGGAGCTCTTGTGCTGCAGGTGATCAAGGAGAATGTTGAGATGGGTGTCAACTCCTATCAGCTGGATCGGTCCGGCCTTAGTGCAGGGCAGTATATGCTGCGTGTGACCAACGACCGTGGACAACTCCTCGGTGGGGATACATTTATTGTGAAATAGAATAGAAACTGGTGAACCCCTTTGTACCACAGGTAGCAAAGGGGTTCACTTATTTACCTTAGAATATAGAATGGATACGATGATCATGAAAAACGTACTAACCTTAATACTGGCCTTAGGCCTTTGTAGTGCAAGCGCACAGTGGAAGCCTGCAGGTGACAAAATCAAAACCAAATGGGCTACCGAAGTGGATCCCGACAATGTGCTACCCGAGTACCCGCGTCCGATCATGACCAGAGGCGACTGGAAAAACCTGAATGGGTTGTGGGACTTTGCGATGGTCAAGCGCAATGCCACCGAACCTCAGGCATACAGTGAGCAAATTCTGGTGCCCTTTCCAGTGGAGTCTAGCCTTTCCGGAGTGCAGAGAATGGTAGGAGCGGAAAATGTAGTTTGGTACCGCCGCACCTTTGAGGTGCCAGCTGCCTGGGAGGGCAAAAACACTTTGCTCCACTTTGGTGCTGTGGACTGGCGCACGGAGGTGTTTGTCAATGACATTAAAATAGGTACGCATGAAGGGGGGTACACGCCGTTTTCATTTGACATTACTCCGTACCTGAAAGACGGGGTACAAAAACTGACCGTGAAAGTGTGGGATCCCACAGATGCTGGCCCGCAGTCCCGAGGCAAGCAGGTGAACAAGCCCGGTGGCATCTGGTACACACCAGTCACCGGGATTTGGCAAACCGTATGGTTAGAGCCGGTGGATGCTACGTCCATAGTAGATATCCGAACCAATCCCAACATTGATGACAATACCCTCAGCGTGCAAGTAGCAACCCGAGGCAGCTCTTACGGAGACCTGTTAGAGATCAAAGTACAAGATGGTACGAATGTGATCAAAACGGTGAAGACCGCGGTAGGACAGGAGGCAGTCATTACTGTACCATCACCCAAACTATGGTCACCTGAGTCACCATTCCTTTATGATCTGGAGGTTACGCTTATCCGGGATGGAGTCGCCAGGGATCAGGTGAAAAGCTATTTCGCCATGCGAAAGGTCTCTACCCAGCGAGACGCAAAGGGCATTGTCAGACTTCAGTTGAACAACAAGGATTATTTCCAGTTTGGTCCGTTGGATCAGGGTTGGTGGCCCGATGGTCTCTACACGGCCCCTACGGAGGAGGCACTCATTTATGACATTCAAAAGACCAAAGATTTTGGTTTCAATATGATCCGTAAACATGTGAAAGTAGAGCCAGCCAGATGGTATACTCACTGTGATAGGATGGGTGTGCTGGTGTGGCAGGACATGCCCAATGGTGATGATCAGCCTATCTGGCAAAATCGCCAGTATTTCACTGGCACTGAATTGCAACGTACGGCAGAATCGGAAGCGATTTACCGCAAGGAATGGAAAGAGATTATGGATTACCTTTATTCTTATCCGAGTATTGTGTGTTGGGTGCCCTTCAATGAAGGTTGGGGTCAGTTTAAAACTCAGGAGATCGTGGAGTGGAATATGGCCTATGATCCCTCCAGACTTGTGAATCCTGCAAGTGGGGGTAACCATTTTCAGGTAGGCTCTATGCTAGACCTACATAATTACCCGGGACCGGAAATGTACCTGTACGATGCACAACGTCCGACAGTGCTGGGCGAATATGGCGGGATTGGACTACCCTTGAAAGATCACCTTTGGGAGCCCGACAGAAACTGGGGCTACGTGCAGTTCAAGACCTCCAAAGAGGTAACAGAAAAATATGTAGAGTACGCACAACAGCTGGCAGACATGGCGAAAACCGGGTTTTCTGCGGCTATTTATACCCAAACGACCGACGTGGAAGTGGAGGTCAACGGCTTCATGACCTACGACAGGAAGGTGATCAAGCTGGACGAAAAAGAAGTTAGAAAAGCCAATCAGGCAGTGATCAATGCGATACAGAAATAAGCTAAGAATGAAACATTTACATCATATCACCATTGCGGCGGTTTTGGTCTTTGGCCTGAGCTGCTCCACGCCTCCCAAACAAGAGGCCACTACCAAAACCTACAGCAACCCTATCAACGTGGAGTTTGGCGACCCGTATATTCTGGACAATGGAGATGGCACCTACTATATGTATGGCACCGGTGGAGGAGCGAAAGATGGCTTTGCCACGTACTCTTCTACCGATCTGGTGGATTGGAAGTTTGAAGGGCAGGTGTATCATGGCAATACCGACAGTTCGTGGAATGAGAAATGGTTTTGGGCTCCGGAGGTTTACAAGCGCAACGATAAGTACTACATCTTCTTCAGTGCTCAGTGGAAGGAAAACCCCACCAATGAAGAGGAAAACTTCATGATCGGTGTGGCGGTAGCGGACAGCCCCACAGGACCTTTTGTGGATTTGTATGATCGCCCTATTTTCAATCCGGGCTATCCGATCATTGATGCCAATGTCTTTGTGGACGACGATGGAAAAAACTACCTGTACTATTCACGTGCCTGCTACAAGCATCCGGTGGAGAGTGAAGTAGCCGATTGGGCCCGGGAAAAGGGCTGGTATGAGGAGGTGGAAGAGAGCTGGGTCTACGGTGTAGAGCTCAAGCCGGACTTCAGCGGGGTGATCGGTGAGCCGGTGCTGTTGCTGCGGCCACCTGTGACAATGGATGATCAGCAAGCTGAGTGGGAGAGCCGATCAGTTACCGCACGGGAGATCAACCGCCGCTGGACGGAGGGGTCTTTTACTTTCAAAAAGAATGGCACTTACTACATCATGTATTCGGCCAACTACTATGCAGGGAAAAACTACGCCGTGGGCTATGCCACTGGTGCGGGGCCACTTGGGCCTTTCCAAAAAGCATCTAATAATCCCGTGCTGCAAAAGAATGTTGAGCAGGGCGGCGATGTGACGGGCACCGGGCACAATATGGTCTTGTTTTCGCCCGACAGCTCAAAGATGTATTGCGTTTATCACGGCCGCACTACGGCCAGTGGAGACAACAGAGTGCTGTTCATAGACGAGCTGCGCATAGAAGAAAATGGTCAGTTGGTGGTAGATGGACCTTCCACTACACCCAAGCCCTATCCGGTGCTGAGGTAGGGATCGGCTCCTAATCACCATCAGGCAAAACATCCAATAGCATCAGAGGCAACCCTGGTGCTATTTTTTTGTGGTGTTTTCATACCATGAACCTGTATGTCTTTTAACGGTAAAGAGTTAGATTTATGGAACCCAACCATAATCTGATTGACACATTCAAACTTTGCATATCTCAAGGAAGAGTTTCCTATACTCTTTAATACAGGACAGGCTGCAGAATACAACCTGTATCAGGATCCGATAACGTCCTTATTCAAGCTCAGGCAATTTGGTGAGCGCCTGACCGAGATACTTTTTGATAAGCATAGGTTAGAGTTCCCTCACTACCACTGGCTAAAAGCTGAAATTGACAACCTTCTTCAAACAATTTTGAATAAAGCTTTTAAAGGGGAGCTGGTGCCTCAGGATGAAAATGATGAGCCGGCCAGTGAGTTATTGGAGCGGATAAAAAAGGAGCGGAGGAAGACTGACGGGAAGGGAAAGAAGAAGTACAAAGTGGGGGAATCAGTATGGCCTATGGCCGCTGAGAAGGGAGGGGGTTGTGAGTGATATTTTAAATTTGCTTTCTATTATCGTGAAGATTTTTGCGATAATCTCAATTATTATTTTTTCAGTATTAATCATGCTTATTTTTCATTTTAAAGGGGAGATATACATTCTTGACAGGATAGTCGAATGGTGGTCAAATAAAAACTGGGATAGTTCACTTATCATTACGATCATTACGGTCGAGACGCTAATTATATCTCTCGCTTTCCCTCTTTCTATACAATTGATATCAAGAAATAGCATCTCGAAACTTGAGGCAGATATTGCTTTAATGTTGTTTAAGGAACCATCTTTTATTCATGTAAAAGGATTAATATTTGTTTTAATGCTTCTAATTGTATTCCTATTCTTTGATGGCTCAAGTCCATTACTGCATATCATTTCCTTGGGGATTGCGATTTTTTCTTTGTGGGTTTTTCACTCGTATATCAAGATTGTGATTCTTTATTTAACTGATTTTAAGTCAGTGCTTAAAAATAGAGCCAAACAGAAGCTAAATGAACTTATATAATAATTCTTCTGAAGAAGCAGCATTCTGGCTTTCTAAATATTTTAAAGTGGTTGTTCTTCAGCTTGAATCAGCTAACTACAAAGAGGCCATGGACGATTTAAAGTGGCTTAATGATCAAGTATTCAATTTCTTTCATAAGAGTCCCAAGCACGTTAAAGCCATCCTTGATCCTCGAAATCAATTTACAAAGATTGAGACTTGGCAAGCTCCTGATTTTAATGATGTTGAGGTAATTAATAGACCCATTGAAAACGAGCGTGGGTCAGGACAAATCCCTCAGATATCTCCAGAAAGTTTTTATCCAAAAAGCAATACTGAGTTTACAGATGAGCTAATCAATGGTGTCTATGAAGTATATACCACTAGTCGACATAAGGATATTACTCTAGGGCAGTTTGCTAGATACATATTAAATAACGTCCTTATTCAAATAAGCAATACACTCGATCATAATGATCAGTTCGACCGGAAAGGTTATTTGATTAATTCGTTTTTTCGGAGAATATATTTGAAGAACTATGAAATAGTTCTTCAAAACTCGAATGCAGGTGCTGCGACTGAAATATGCTATCATACTGGAGTTAGGTTGTCGCTTGGATTGCTGGATAGGGTCGATCTCAAAGTAGAACTGGTCAAGCCATTTTGCAATGACATCTTAAGGTCTCTGGTACTTTTTATCGAGAAAGAGAAAACGGATTATTTTAAATGGTTTGTTCAAGCGATAATCAATGGAGGATATGCTGCAAAATCCTCGATGTATCAGTTAAGTACATTGCGTGTTTTCCTCACCAGGCAGGGAGTAGATTTGGAGAGTTTAGAATACCTGTTCGATGATTTAGATAGGAGCATGGGTATCACAGTATTTAGTATTGAGACTTACAACCATGTCATTCAACGGCTTGAATTGTTGGAGGCGGGAATTGCAAAGCTAGAGATATTTGATAAAACAATGCAATCTCTTCTAGACGATACCAAAGAGTATTTCCGTTCAAAGTATGTGGAATATGAAATTGCACTCCTTATTTTAAAACTCCAGGTTTATCTAATATTCAGAGAGAATTTCGATTTAATTTATTACTTACATGAGTACAATCAACCTGATGATTCGGATGCGAGATTCTCGAATAAAGAACCTTTTCCCGTTTACTTAAATGAGGTACTTGATTGGGTTGATCAGGCTAAGCAATTGGAAACAGAACTTTTCGAACTGAATTTAATAGGTGATCATCATGGTATATCACCCTACATTGACCTTACATGGTTAATTTCTCTTGTCTTCTCATTTAGGATTCAATGGAAACTATATATAAGTAGAGAGGATATTCTGCGTGCATTCATTAAGAATCTAAGCTCACGTTCAGATTTTGAGAATTACAGAACTCTTTTTGAAGGATTACAAAGAAAGTTTCGGCTAGAAAGGAAAAGACACCGGTTGTTTGAAAAATTTAATGAGGAGATGAAGGATGGAGTTGATCAGATGTTCACCTCACTATTGAATAGAATAAAAGAACGAGAGGAGGATTTACAATCCTCAGCGCCTTTAAACCGAGAGCTATTGGTTCGTAAAATCCATGATTCAATTGACCTTTATTACCGAAATCGGTTTTATGCTGATGAGTCCATCCTTGGTGAAGGAGTTACACAGGAACAGACTGAAGAAGATCATGAATTCGGTGTAAATATAGTTATTGATCGAGGCTATTTCGTTCAAAATTTTGAGACTCCTATTCACGGGCTTAGTGATAATTGGGCTCGGCAATTATATGAAGTTGAAGATTTATCAATAGGAAGCAGCTTGGTGCAAAAGCTGGACAGAAAAGACAAAATCCAAATAAATGAAATAGAGGAAATAATCAATCCGTTATTAACAGAGGATTATTCAATTATCGCAAAGAATCTCTATCTGTTTGATATCCCTTGGGATGATTCTACAAAATTTGAATTTGATCATTCAAACCAAAACCATTTGTACGCTGGTAAAATTAATGGCAAGGAAATTTTCAGTTATAGAGGTTTTGGTAATCCTGCAATTATTATTGTTGATAAAACAAAGAAGGGAAGAATAAAGAATGTGGTTACAAAACAATGGACTGATCAGGGGTTCTCTTTATTTAGAGACATCCATTATAAATTTATTGATTTAAGCCTTTTCGAAAATGCGCAAGTTTTGGAACAGTTACTTAAAAAAGGTGGAGAAGGGGAAAGACAGCGGTTGAAAAGATCAATATGGATTCGGATTCTAAAGAGGGTGCGATACGAAAACAATAATTCTTCGATTGGTTTTTTTTATGAGCTTGAGGGGGCTTGATTTTAGCTTTTGGGTATTTCGAATGGCATAAAATCGGATCAGCACGGAATTTCAGAACTTCATCTTACATGCTTTTAGGAGTGAATAATTTATTGGGTTAAATCAACTTAACATAACAGAGACTACCAAAGTCTAAGGAAAGCTGCCAAGAGGTACCGAAGGCTTTAAATAGTGACCTCCGCAGCCTGCAGGAAATGCTAAAAACTCGCAATTCGCGATTCGCGAATTGTGAATTAAAATGCTACCTTTACTTGAAAGGAAACTCTATCAAATGAAAAAGCACAGCGGTATGCGGCCGCAGGACATTGTCATCTTGCTCAAAATTGCCATCAAAGGGGAACAGTCCTGGAACATGAAAGCGCTTTCTCAAGAATTGGAGATTAGCGCCAGTGAAGTCAGTGAGAGCCTCAACCGCTCGTCTTTTGCGGGACTACTGTTTCAGGATAAGAAGCAGCTGATGCGCCAAGCCTTAATGGATTTTTTGCAATACGGTCTTCGGTACGTGTATCCACAGCAACCCGGTGCATTGGTGAGAGGCATGCCTACCGCACATAGTGCACCACCTCTGGACAGTGAGATCATGAGCGACGCACCTTATGTTTGGCCCTATTACGATGGAACAGTAAGAGGTCAGGCCGTAGAGCCTCTTTATCCAAGTGTGCCGGCTGCCTGCCTCAAAGATCCGGTTTTTTATGAAGTAATGGCCCTGTGTGATGCGCTCAGAGTAGGTAGAGCTCGCGAGCGAAACTTTGCGGTAGAAGAACTCAAAAAGCGGATATGCTAAAGACGCGAAAATCAATCGTATGATCATCGTGACAAAGTTAAATTTCGCAAAACGGAATTAATTTACTTTGAATTCAGAAAAGGAGGGCGGGGCATCCAAGCCTTGCCCAGCCGGGACAAGCGTGAATCATTTTGACTCCAACAATTCCTAAAAAAAGCCCAAACACCTTGAGTCAAAATGATTTTTTGCATGCGACTGGCTAGGTTGGTGCCATTTTGTGGGATCACCAATTGTTTTCTTTGCCTACGCGGCCCGGGGCAAGCAAAGAAAATGAAGGGTAAGTAGCCAGGCTATCTGATTGAGGCAAACTAAGTTATCAGTTCACTACCTCACCATCAACTTTTAATGCAATCTTCCCACAACTTTACTCCTTGATCCTTGATGCATCAAGCAATAAAATTGTGGGGCATCACTATATAGTTATATTTTGTAAAGACGAATTAATTCACTGCGGATTCAGAAATGGAGGGACGCAAAGGAGGGCGGGGCATCCAAGGCAAGCGTGAATCATTTTGACTCTAACAATTCCTAAAAAAGCCTAAACACCATGAGTCAAAATGATTTTTTGCGTTGGTGCCTTTTCTTTTGCTTCGTTTTCTTTGGGCAAGCAAAGAAAATGAAGGGTAAGTGGCCAATCAACTAGATTGAGGTATATAAGGTATCAGATCACAACTTCTCCATCCATCCTTAATGCAATCTCCCCACAGAAATTCTGCTTGACCCTTAGTGACCTCCGCAGGATTACTTTCATTGATCCTGTAATCGTTCCGAATTCCGATAGCAAAGCCCTAAATCAAAGATTTGGTCTTTCGTGTTTTTCCTCTTTTCAGAATAAATTCTGAACGTTCAAAAACACAAAAGCCCTTTCATATGCATGAAAGGGCTTTGCTCTCTTAGTGACCTCCGCAGGAGTCAAACGCGGACGGCTAGTCGCGCCCGGCTAGGGCTGCAACATGTTGCAGGTTTGATTGGAGGGATATAAAACAGAAAAGGCCCGGGATTATTTCCCGAGCCTTTCTTAGTGACCTCCGCAGGATTCAAACCTGCAACCTCCTGAGCCGTAATCAGGTGCTCTATTCAGTTGAGCTAGGAAGCCATATTTTAATTGCCGTAATCAGGTGCTCCCTACCTGCTGGCAAGGCAGGTATTCTCCCGATAGCTATCGGGAGAGCTAGGAAGCCATTTTCGATTTTAACACTTTTTATAACAACGATCTCTGTGAAATCATTCCTCTAAAAGTATCTTCGTCCAATCAACAACACAAAACCCCGCAGAGATTCATGTATTTTTTTCGTCCGAATCAAATCGAGCACAAAGTTAATAATTTGTGGTATAAATCATCGTTAATCCTGTAGGTTTTAAAATAGATTCTATCTTTGCGCGAAATTAAAAATGAATATGAAGCGAATTTGCGGAGTTGCCTTTCTACTGACACTTACTTTCACAGCGTTTTCACAGGACAATTCACGACCAAAGCAGCCTGACCTTCCCGGCGATCTGATGCTGGACTATGGGTTCAACTTTTGGACACAAAAACCTGATGCATTGCCCACCCGCATGTGGAGCTCCAATTCATTTGGCATCTATTATAACTCTCGGGTTCGTTTCAACGACTACATCTCTTTTTACCCCAGTGTAGGGTTTACGTTCGAAAAGTACGGTTTTGATGACAATCAAACCTGGCTGCGGGATTCAAATGGTGATATATCTCTGGACTCTATTGGTGGTGTCACGCTTACCAAGAATAAGCTGGTGGCCAACTATTTTGAAGTGCCGGTGGAATTCAGGATTCACCCACTGGGTACAGTAGGCGGTGAGGGCTGGTTTATCGGTCTTGGAGCCATCGGTGGCATCCGTGTGGGCTCTCCACATACCAAGATCAAGTATAATGAGGGGGATAATTCGATTAAGGAAAAACTCTACGACGACTTCAACGTCAATAGGTTCAGATATGGTCTTCAGGCAAGATTTGGTTTCAAGACCTTTCATGTGTACTACAAGACCTATCTCAACAACGTTTTTACCAGTTCTCCTGACGGCACCAAAAACCCTCAGACCTACACCCTCGGGGTGACCTTCAGCGGTTTCTAACCAAAGAAGAAAAGTGCTGCAAAACAGAAAATAAAACCAAAAATAGCTCCGGTCCAGCTTTCACCAGGCGTGTGCCTGTTGAGGTAGAGGCGCGAAGTAGTGGTAAGGCCGGCGATCAGAAAGAGGCCGGCCAGCGGCATGATGAGGTCTGTGGAGAGGTACTTCATGCTGAATGCCGAGAATAGCCCGGCTACCCCCCAAACAGCTGCGGAATGCACGCTAATCTTGAACCTGAGACTAATTAGAAAAATGGCGAAAATCATGGCCGTCACGGCGATCATAATCACCAGGAGGGTGATCGGGAGCCTCATTTTGGTGTAAAACATATAAGTGGTCACCCCATAAAATGCTCCGATAGAGAGAAAAGGGAGTGACCTTTCTTCCAGTTTGGTGATTTCCAGGTTAGAAACCTTTTTGGTGAGCTTGAGAAAAAGAATACTCATGGCAGGAACCACGCTGGTAGTCATGAAAATGGCGCCAATGAAATAAGGCACCGACTGCAGGGGTATGGGACTGTAGATTTCTGGTACCATCAGATAAAACAGTACGCTACAGTAGGTGGCCATGAGCAGCGGATGAAAAAGGGCCGAGATGATTTTCATTAAAAAGCCCGTCACCTAGAGTTGTTTTCTCAGTCTGGCCACCGGAATATTCAATTGCTCCCGGTATTTAGCTACAGTTCGTCGGGCGATGTTGTAGCCCTCGGCACGGAGCATTTTTTCGAGTTTGTCATCGGAGAGTGGTTTGGCTTTGTCTTCCCCTTCTATGATTCCTTTTAGCTTGTGCTTCACCTCACGGCTACTCACATCCTCACCGGAGTCCGTAGCGATGCCCTCAGAGAAGAAATATTTCAAAGGATAGATCCCGAATTCGGTTTGAATGGCTTTGCTGTTGGCTACCCGAGACACTGTAGAGATGTCCATGTTGATGGTATCGGCAATGTCCTTCAGAATCATGGGTCTGAGTTTGGCTTCATCACCTTCCAGAAAATACTCGTACTGAAAGTCGATAATCGCTTGCATGGTATTCAGCAGGGTGTTTTGTCGCTGCTTGATGGCATCGATAAACCACTTGGCCGAATCCAGTTTTTGCTTAATGAACGTGACGGTTTCCTTGAGCTTTTTGTCACGCTTATCACTCTTGTCATAAGCATGCAGCATGTCAGAATAGGACCTGCTGATCTGCAAATGCGGGGCATTGCGCGAGTTGAGGGTGAGCTCCAGCTTACCATTGTTGTTGGTGAGCATAAAGTCAGGGATCAGGTACTGGGTTTTCACCAAATCTTCGCCGCTTCCTCCTGGCTTGGGGTTGAGCTTGGTGATCATGGCGATGGCGTCTTTCAGCGCCTCTTCACTTTCGATGCCCAGCTTTTTGGCAATCTTGTCATAGTGTTTTTTAGAAAATTCATTGAAGCACTTGTCCACGATGAGCCTGGCGATTTCCAGGTATTCCAGCTCCTCATCCTTGCGCTCCAGCTGCAGTAGCAGGCACTCCTGGAGGTTTCGTGCACCGACTCCCGGAGGGTCAAAATTTTGAATCTTATAGAGGATGCTTTCCAGCTCCTCCACATCTGTTTCTATGTTTTGGGCGAAAGCCAGGTCATTGACGATGGCCTCCAGTTCTCTGCGGATGTAGCCATCTGCATCTATGCTCCCTATGAGCTGCTCACCGATCACATGCTGGCGCTCGTCCAGCCGAAGGTAACCAAACTGGGTCATGAGCTGCTCATGGAGGGTGCTGCCCACAGAGATGGGCATCTCTTTATCATCCTCATCCGGATTGCGGCCGTCCCCCTGCATTTTGTAACCTGAGAAGTCATCATGCAGGTACTCTTCGATGGTGGGCTCAGAGTTATCAAACTCGTCCGGAGCATCATCCGCATAGTCATCTTCCTTTTCAGGTAAGCCTTCTTCCAGTGCAGGATTGATCTCCAGCTCTTCCTCTATGCGGGTATCCAGCTCTGCTGTGGGCACCTGCAGGAGCTTTATAAACTGTATCTGCTGCGGAGACAGTTTTTGGGATAATGATTGGGTAAGGTTGAGTTTTTGCATTGTTCAGTTTAGCTCAAAACCAAAATTATTCATATTTAAAGGATTCTTTGATTAAAACGGTAAATTATCGTTTTTTTGCCCTGTTTTTAACAGACTTAAGTTATTGATCCCGTGAGAGAAAAACGTACGAAAATCCAGGAAGTTTTGGCCAGAGAGCCAATAGGTGAGGAATTGACCCTGATGGGTTGGGTGAGGACCAAGCGAGCCAGCAAAAATGTGGCGTTTATAGCACTGAATGATGGCTCCACGATCAATAACATTCAGGTAGTAGCAGACGTGGAGCAGTTTGGTGAGGAGGTGCTGAAAAAAGTGACCACCGGAGCCAGTATTGCTGCCACCGGGAAGCTCGTGGCTTCTCAGGGTGCTGGTCAGTCGTGTGAGCTGATTGCTGAAAGTATTGAGGTTTTCGGGGAAGCAGATCCGGAGAAGTATCCGCTGCAGCCCAAAAAGCACAGCCTTGAATTTTTGCGTGAGATCGCTCATTTGCGTCTGCGCACGAATACTTTCAGCGCTATCATGCGGGTTCGCCATTCCATGGCTTTTGCGGTGCATCAGTTTTTCAATGATAAAGGATTTTTCTACATCAACACTCCCATCATCACGTCATCGGATGCTGAAGGTGCGGGTGAGGCTTTTAAGGTGACCAACTTTGAGCTGGATGCCATCCCCAGAAATGAGGAGGGCGGAGTAGATTTTAAGAAGGACTTTTTCGAAAAAGAAGCCAATCTCACGGTGTCTGGTCAGCTGGAAGGAGAGCTGGCAGCTATGGCCCTGGCCGAAATTTACACCTTTGGGCCTACCTTTCGGGCAGAAAACTCCAACACCACCAGACACCTGGCGGAGTTTTGGATGATCGAGCCGGAGATGGCGTTTTACGACCTGAAGGACAACATGGACCTGGCCGAGGAGATGCTGAAGTACCTGGTGAAGTATGCGCTGGACAACTGTGCGGACGACCTGGCATTTTTGGAGAAAAGAGCAGAGGAGGAAGACAAAAACAAACCTCAGACAGAGCGAGCAGAGATGACCCTCACTGAGCGGTTGAAGTTTGTGTTGGAGAATGATTTCGAACGGGTGACATACACAGAGGCCATCGAGATCCTGAAGCGCTCAAAGCCGAATCAGAAAAAGAAATTTCAATACCTCATAGAAGAGTGGGGCGCAGATCTGCAGTCAGAGCATGAGCGATTCCTGGTGGAGAAGCACTTCAAAAAACCTGTGATCCTCTACAACTACCCACGAGACATTAAGGCTTTCTACATGCGCCAAAATGACGATGGGAAGACCGTAGGCGCCATGGACATCCTTTTTCCGGGTATCGGAGAAATCATCGGTGGGTCGCAGCGTGAGGAGCGGATGGATAAGCTCACCGAAAGAATGAAAGCCATGGGCATCCCTGTGGAGGAAATGTCGTGGTATATGGATACCCGGCGGTTTGGATCGGTGCCACATAGTGGCTACGGTCTGGGCTTTGAGCGGATGATCCAGTTTGTCACAGGCATGGGCAATATCCGGGATGTGATCCCCTTCCCACGTACGCCTGGCAACTGCGAGTTTTAAAAAAGTTTATTCAGTACTTCATCCCGATAGCTGGCACCTATCGGGATTTTTTTTGACCCGATAGTGAGATCATGACCGGAGTGGCTGTCTACCCTATGGCTGTTCACAATGAAAGACTTGTGCACCCTCATGAAAGCTTCCTGAGGTAGCTCGGTTTCCAATTTTCGCAGCGACTCCAGGACAATGATTTTTTTGTCGGTGAGCACAAAGGTGACATACTCTCTGAGTCCTTCTATGTAAAGGATATCCGTGAGGGCAATTCTGTGGGTCTGACCGTCGGATTTGATGAGAAAATGCTCCGAAGTAGTCGGTGGAGTTTCTGAGGGTGCTTGCTTTTTCTGGATAACTTTGTTGACTGCACGCAGAAACCGATCGAAAGCAATGGGTTTCATCAGATAGTCCGTCACTTCCAGCTCGTAGCCCTCCAGTGCATATTCAGAATAGGCCGTCGTGAGAATGATGTCTGGCTTGTGGCTGAGGGTTCTTATAAACTCCAGTCCGGTCAGTCCGGGCATTTGTATATCCAGAAAAAGGATGTCAACCCGTTTGGAGGAGATTGTGGAAATGGCCTCCATGGGATTTTTGAACTCACCAAGGATGTTGAGTCCGGGTATTTTTTCCACGTAAGTGCGGATAAGGGCCCGGGCAGGCTGTTCGTCATCTATGATGAGGCAGTTGAAGTTCATTTACAATCAATCTGAAGGTTTACGTGAAATACATTTTGCTCGATCTCCTTGAGAAATTGAAATTTTCCCGGATATCCCATTGCCAGCCTTTTGGTCACATTTTCTATACCGATGCCTGAAGTCTTGTCTTTGGTGTGCTGCATCGTCGGTATGGAGTTCCGGATGTCAAAGATTACCTTATTATGTTGTGTGGTGATGGCAATATGAATGAATCCCTTCGGGTCGTTTTCGATGTTGCTGTGTTTAAAGGCATTTTCCACAAAGGGGATAAGCAGCATGGGTTCGATGATGAGGTGTTTGTTAGCTTCTTCATGGTGAAAAGACACGTCTATGGGTTCTCCTATTTTAAGGTTCTGAAAATCTATAAAGTTTTGAATGTAGCCAATCTCATTTTCAAGCTTCACGGGGCTCGTGTTATGGTAGACCACATGTCTCAGCATCTCTGATAACTTGATAATCAGCTGGGGAGCTTTTTCGGACTGGGTCAGGGAAAGCGAATAGATGTTATTCAGCGCATTGAAAAGAAAGTGGGGATTAATCTGGGACTTCAAAAAGCGCATTTCTGATTCCAGATTTTCATTGATGAGTGCTGCTTCGCGTTGCTTTCTTTTTCGATTTTCATCTGATAGCCAGATGATGGTAGAGAAGAAAAGCATGGGGATACCATTGATGATGGTAAAAATCACCATACGGCTCATGTTTCGGGGAGGCATAGGTGGTCTGTCACGCATTTCCACACCCTCCTTCATGCCACGAGGTATTCTCATTTCTGGTCGCGGGGAGAGGTCATTGGTCAGAAAGAAAAGAAAATAGGCGACTGCCAGAATGACGAGTACCGAAAGTGAGTACTTGATGAATTGATTGGATTCAAAAAATCTGGGTAAGAGCACGTAGAGATTAAGATAGAAAAGTGCCATGCCAATGCTGATCAGCCGTGCGGTTTGGATCAGGGCATCGGAGTCCTCAAACATATTCGTCTGCCAGTAGAAAACAATGAGCGAAAATGCCAGCCAGGAAATAATATGAATACTTACTTCTTTAAGTCTCATCTGGGTGTAAAATTATAGTATAGCGTAATAGTACCCTATTCACTCGTCTTTTTTGGAGGATTTCTACCAACTCCCGTGTGTATTCAATCAACACATCATTTTATTCAACAAACCGCTCTTTCAACCCTCTTTTTGAGCTTTTCAGATGGTTGATTGAGATTTTGACCTGGTTGGTTGAAATCTTTTGAACAGAATTCTTCCCACACCTACTTTCGATGACACATTAAAACTGGCACAATATGAATGCATTAAAAGTAACAATGTTCGCCGCACTTATTTGTCTGGGCTACCAAGGTATGGCTCAGCGTGGTTCGTTTGATCCGGCAGAGAGGGTGTCTCAGGAAAAACAAAATGTTCTGGAAAGTATGGAAGACCTGACGGAGGATCAACAGGTGGTTATAGATGAGATCTATGAAAGTCACCTTGTAAAGGTCCAGGAACTAACCGCTTCAACGGATGGGCCGTCACCTGAGCTCAGGGAAAAAATGATGGTGATTAACAAGGAGAAGAATGAGCTGATGAAAGATGTGCTTTCTGATGAGCAGTATGCGAAATACGAGCAACTCATTGCCAGAAAAGGGAGAGGCCCACGCGGCAAATGAAGAAGCTCCTGATGGCATTTTTCTGTTTTGGAACTGTGATGGTTACCGGGCAGGGTCTGAAAGTAGCTGGGAGGGTTTTGAGTGAAGGGGATGGTGAACCCGTGATGGCCGCAACTGCGGCCATTGCAAGTATTAAGGACTCCACAGTTCAGCACTTTGATCTGACAGATGCTGATGGCTACTTTCAGCTTTCAGGCATTTCCCCGGCTTTTTACAAGTTGGAGGTCAGAAGTGTAGGCTACCAGGCGTATGAAAAGATCATCAGGATTCAGGGTTCACTGGAACTGGGCGTGATCAAGCTGGCCTATGACACACTGGAGCTGGATGCTGTGGAGGTGAGGGGGCAGACTGTGGGGGTGATCATCAATGGGGATATCACCGCGTATTTGTCCAATGCGTACAAGACCAACCCTGATGCCAGTGCTGAGGATCTGATCAGGAAGATGCCGGGAATGATAGTGGATGGAGATGGAGTACAGGCCGAGGGGGAATCCGTCAAGAGGATATTGGTAGATGGGAAAGTGTTTTTTGGAGATGATCCCTCGATAGCCCTGAAGACCATCCCCGCGCAGGTGATAGACCGGATAGAGGTATTTGATCAATTGAGCGAACAGTCAAGGTTTACAGGCTTCAATGACGGGAATACCACCAAAACCATCAACATCATCACCAAACGTGAGTTTCAGAACGGACAGTTTGGGAAAGCCTACATCGGAGCAGGGCCAGATGAAAAATACAATGGAGGCGGCAATATTAATTTTTTTAACGAAGATCAAAGGATAACATTGGTTGGCCTTAGCAATAACATCAATGTGCAGAATTTTTCGTCCGAAGACCTGGTCGGTGTATCAAGTGGAGCAGAGCGGGGAAGACCAGGTGGAGGACGACCTCCGGGACGAGGTGTGGGCTCCGGGAGCAGTTCGTCAGATTTTCTCACCGGACAGCAAAGCGGAATTTCTCAGACCGAGTCTTTTGGGGTCAACTTTACCGATGATATCGGAGAGCGTTTAAAGCTAAACACCAGCTATTTCTACAACAGCAGTGACAACTCCAATGATCAGCTCACGCATCAGGAGTATTTTTTGAGCAGCGCTGAGGATCAACAGTATGAGGAGACGTATAATTCTGATAGTGACAATGATAACCATCGGATTAACCTCCGGATGGACTATTCCCTCAATGATAAGACCTCCATATTGTTTACGCCACGGATCAGCTTTCAGCAAAACCTGTCAGAGACAGACCTACAGGGGATGTTTGATGGGGCAGATGGTAGCCGACTCAGTACCACACAGACTCAAAGCACCACTGAGAGTGGCGCTTATAATTTGTCCAATGACCTATTGATCAGGCACCGGATGAACACCCCCGGCAGAACCATCTCCCTGGGACTAAGGTCTACTGCCAATCATGTGCAGCAGGAAACACTGCTGAATGCCCTCACGAGCTATACCAGCAAGGAAGGAACCAGTGACACCACCAACCAGCGAACAGATACGGAAGTGAATACTGCCACATACTCTGCAAACCTCCGGTTTACGGAGCGGATAGGCGATGCGTCTATGCTGGAGCTGGGCTATGCCGCGGGCATCACCTATAATGATTCAAACAAGGAAACTTTCGGCCTTGATGTTGAGCAAAATGCCCAACTGGATACCACTTTGTCAAGTGTATTCGAAAGTCAATACCAGACTCACCAATGGAGTACCGGGTACATGTATCGTAAATCTTCGATGATGCTCAGGGCGGGCCTGGCTTACGAGTATGCCCTGCTCTCCGGCCAAAGCACTTTTCCTACGAGTGAGGACCTGGGCCGGAGTTTCCAAAACGTACTGCCCTCGGTGATGCTCAGGTATGAGTTTGACGATAGTAAGAACATCCGACTCTTCTACCGGACCAATACTCAGGAGCCTTCGGTCACAGACCTGCAGGATGTGGTGGATAATAGCAACCCATTGTCTCTGGAGTCTGGCAATTCCAATTTAAGACAGAGCTATTCGCACACGCTGATGTCCAGATATGGGACCGCCAATAGCCAGCGGGGAACAAGCTTTTTTGCGATGGTTTCTACCACCCAGACGAATCATTATATCACCAGTTCTACTTTCACAGCCGCTCAGGATACTACCCTGGAGAATGGGATCCGGTTGCTGTCCGGAGGACAGTTTACCCAACCTGTGAATATGAATGGATACCTGAACAGCAAGGTGTTTACGACCTACGGCCTGCCGTTGAGTTTTTTGTCCTCAGGGCTCAACTTCAACACCACGTTTAGCTACACACTGACCCCCGGACAGGTGAATGGTCAGGTCAATAAATCACGGTCTACGGGCCTGGGGCAGGGGTTGGTGCTTTCCAGCAACATCAGTGAGAAGATAGATTTTACCCTTTCGTATGATGGGAGCTACTATATCGTCAAAAACACCTTTCAGCCGCAGCTAAATAATAATTATTACTATCAGGTGGCTTCAGCCAGGCTAAACCTGATCCTTCCTGCGCAGATTGTTTTCAGGACCGACTTTAGTCATCAGCTTTATGCTGGTCTCTCAGATTCGTACAATCAGCAATATGCTCTTTGGAATGCTTCCATTGGGAAAAAGATATTTTCGGAAGACCGGGGAGAAATTGGTGTGAGCATATTCGACCTGCTCGGTCAAAATACGAGCATTTCCCGTGAGGTGACAGAGACGTACGTTCAGGATACCCAGACAGAGGTTTTGGGGACTTACTTCATGGTCAATTTTTCCTACAATTTCCGAAATGCCAACTAGGGGATGAAGTCAGCGGCGGCCATATTGATTTTGGGCCTGGGGGCCTGTGCTCCCACTGGTGTGGTGCCTTTCATCAATGATCCGATGACCATCGATGGCAAATCGGATGATTGGTCTGAAGGGTTTGATCGAACGGAATTTGGTGAGCTGGTCTACGCGCTGGCCATGGATCAGTATTTCGCTTATGTGCTGGTGGAGGGAATTGGTGAGAAGACCAAACGCTTGATGTTTGATTCGGGACTTACCCTCTGGCTAAATCCTGATGGAAAAAAGGTGAAAAGTATTGGGATTCGCTACCCTGTGATCGATCGGAGGAAACCTGATCCTTCGCCTGGATACACCAGGTATTTCAGAGTCCCAAAACCCGGTTTGGATGATTTTGGGTTGAAGGGAGTCATTTCCAACCAAATGTTGGTCGTGCAGAAATCGCGGCTCCAGCTGGACCTGGATGTGGTGATGGGGTTGGATAGTTTGAGTAACAACCTGATTTATGAATTTAAAATACCCTTGAAATTTCTTGAGATGAAAAGTAAAAAAGGATTGGAAAGCCTGGCTGTCGGGTTTGAGGTGGAAGACAGTGGTCGGGGCATAGGCCCAATGCTGGCACCCGGTTATCGGCGTACAGATAAAATAGATTTTTGGTACAAAGCGGCGATTGAATGATCAGAAGAAGTAAAAACAGTTTATTGGGAATGTTTATTCTGGCTCTCGTGTGGGGATGTTCAGAGTCATCACTGATAGGAGACGAGTTTTTCGGAGATGAAAATTTTCAGGTTTCCTACGTGGATTCAGTGAGTCTTCAGATGTATACCGTGAAGTTTGACTCCCTACCCACCAGCGGTACTGGCCGCCTGATGGTAGGAAGGGGATCCTATGACTATGTGGGGGACATCACAGCAGAATCTTACTTTTTGCTCTTGCCGGCATCCGATTACTCCATTTATGATTTAGAGGACCGGGAGTTGTTTGATTCGGTTACGCTGGTGCTTACTCCGGATGGTTACACTTACGGGTTGGATGAGGATGTCTATCGATGGATGCTGGTGGAGCGATTGAGTGCTGACCTGGCTTACCGAAGTGATGGCCAGCTCTATAATATTTCCGAGCAGAAGGCCACACTGGGAGACCTGTTTGAGCTGGGGCGGAAGCGGGTCAGACTTGCGCAAGACCGGTTGGAGGAAATTGAAATCACGCTGAATGCGGATTTTGGGGAAAGCCTTTTCGAAAAAATCCGGGAAAAGGATGAGATCTACTATTCCGATTCAGAATTTCAACAATACCTCAACGGACTCCGGGTACGATTTGATAGTACTGAGCTGTCACCCTTTCTCGGATTCGATACGGAGGGAGTCAGTATGAGGCTTTACTATTCAAATCCTGATGAGCTACCGATCACGCAGAAGTATTTTGAGTTTTCCATTGATGGAGCACCCCACTATACACGCCTTGAGCAAACCAATGTAGACGAGGCTTTTGCAGCACTCAAAACCCTGGAAGACGAGGTATCATCTGATGAGACCGGGCACGTAGGGCTGGTGGTAGGGGGCCTCGGGTATGCCATTCGGGTGGATTTCCCATCGATCAGAAATCTCCTGCTCGAGGGAGACGACTATCTCATTGCCTCCGCAGAGCTGCGCTTGTATCCTACCGCTAAAAATTCGGAGGATACGCCCTTTCCGGAGCGGTTAAAGGCTTTTTATGTGAACGATTATAATGTGACGGTGACAGAAGCCCTCACCTATGCTACCCTGCACAATGATGATGAGTTTGGTAGGGACACTTACTATACTTTGGATGTGAGCACACTGGTAGAAAACCTGCTGGAACCGCTCGTGATTAACCAATATGCGATTTTAATTACCATGGACGATGACTATCTCAATACGTCCATCAATTCATTGGCTCTTGGGGACGCATCCCTGCAAAGCGAATTAATTCTATATACCATTTCAACAAAATAAACCATGCGAACTAAATTATTGGGCTATTTATCGGCCATTTTGTTACTCTCGATCACCAGTTGTGATGAAAGTACTGATACCTCTGAATATGGCAATTGGGTCAAGCAATCAGATTTTGAAGGAGTTACCAGATCCGGAGCGATCAGCTTTTCTATTGGTAACTATGCCTACGTGGGACTAGGCTCAGACGGAGATGACTACCTCACTGATTTTTGGAGGTTTGATCCATCCAAAAACTTCTGGCAGAAGATGGCTTCTTTTCCCGGTGTGGGACGGTTGTCCACCGTGTCTTTTAGCCTGGATGGTAAAGGCTACCTGGGTACCGGATACAATGATGATCTGGACGAAGAAGAGCTGGATGACTTCTGGGAGTATGATCCGGATACAGACGCGTGGACACAAAAGGCTGATTTCCCGGGGAGCAAGCGCTATGCCGCGGTGGGGTTTGCACTGGAGGGCAATGGGTACATTGGCACGGGGTATGACGGAAACTACCTGAAGGATTTCTGGAGATACGACCCCACGAGTGACTCATGGACGCAGGCCGTGAGCTTATACGGATCCAAAAGAGAAAGTGCCACGGCTTTTGTCATCAATGGTCGGGCGTACATTGCTACGGGCAGAAACAACGGAGTGTATCTTTATGATTTCTGGAGATTTGATCCGTCTGATGAGAGCTGGACTGACCTTACCCTCTATGATGAGGACGATACTTATGAGACCTACCTGAGCGCGATAAGCCGGTACAACGGTGTCTCCTTTTCGGTGGATGGTCTGGGCTATCTGGCCACGGGGATTTCAGATTCATACACATCGAGTGTATATAGCTACGACCCTGACGCCAATGAGTGGGAGGACGACATCACAGCTTTTGAAGGTTCTTCCAGGTCCAATGCTGTGGCATTTGTAGTGTCTAATAAAGCCTATATAGCCACCGGCAGAAACAGTAGTCAGCGTTTTGATGACATTTGGTCATTTGATCCCTTAGGAGAATATGACGAATATGACTGACAAGAAGGGCGCCTGGTTGGTGCTGCTGCTTTTGGTTTTATTTCTGCAGACGAAGGGGCAGTCTACCACAGGTTCGGCGTATAATATTTTTGGAGTTGGCACGCTGGTAGGCGAGGGAATTGGTGGATACCGCACCATGGGCAATGCCGGGATTGGCTCCAGGTCGACTTCTTATGTCAACCTGGAGAACCCCGCAGCACTCAATGCCATCTCAGGCCCCACGCAGATATTTGACATAGATCTTTCACTCAAAAATCTCCACCAATCCGCTGGTGAAGAGTCCTTTTCTACCATGTTGGGAGGCCTGGAAGGGATGAATCTGTGGCTCAGAACAGGCAAGGGGTCAGCCATAACCCTGGGAGCAGCGGCTTTCAGTGATGGGCGGTATGATGTGACAGACTCCTACGTGCTGTCCTCGCTGATCAATAGCTATAGTGTTCGCTATCAGGGAACCGGCGGGATCACCAGGTTTTATTTGGGTGCGAGTCAGCGGGTGACCAAAAGGCTCAATCTGGGCGTCAAAGGGAGCTTCTTGTTGGGCAACTTGTCTTCATTGCAGACGATTTCTGGAAATAGCCTTGTGAGTGGCCTGGAGGTGGAGCAAAACAGGACCGTTCGAAAATTCATTGCCGAATTTGGAGGTCAGTATGCCATACCGGTGCCTGACGGTCAGCGATTGACCATTGGCGCCACCTATAGGCCTGCATACCACATGACGTTTGATACCGAAAGTAAGGTGATCAGGGCCACTTACGATAGCCTCACCACTGTGGGGCAGGAGCAGCTCACGCTGCCTGAAAAATGGGGCTTGGGCATAGAGTATCAGCTAGGGGCATGGCGTATTTCCGGCGAATCTCAAGTGGAAAAATGGGGAGTGAATGAAGGCGGCGAAGGCTTTGAATATCGGGATCAGCTCTCTTTTGGCCTGGGGGCAGAATTTGTTAACAATCCTGCTTCAGTATCCTACTTCAACCGAATCTCATGGCGTGCGGGGTATGAGTGGAAAACCAACTATACGGTGGTGCGAAACACCAATTATACCAATGCTGCCATCTCCATGGGGCTTGGTCTACCTGTCAACAGAGGCTATGGGATGATCAATCTCGGCTACCAGTATAGTGGCATGGGTACCCGATCCAATCAAATGATCTATGAGCAGACCCACACCTTCACCCTCAATGTGAGTATGCGGGACGTGTGGTTCAGAAAGCCGGTTTACGACTGATTCTAAAGCTCCTGGGTATAGGACTCCATACTTCTGGGGATACCGATGGTACCTTTGTTCAGGTGGTATTCCACTTTGACGGATTGCTGGCCCGTGAAGCGCATCACATATACTTCCAGATGTAGGTGTGGGCCGCTGGCCCAGCCGGTGGAGCCACTCAGGCCTATGGGCTGTCCGGCCTTTACTTCCTGCCCGATGGTTACCAGAGCACCGCGCTTTTTCAGGTGCGAATAGTCAGCGATGCTGCCGTCCTCATGGCGCACCAGTATGAAATTATTATACTGCGTGCATTCTTCTTTTGGGCATCCTTTGGAGTTGTTGTCTACGGCCTGCATCACCACACCGTCTCGTATGGCGCAGATGGTGGTGCCTTCATCCATGTTGAAATCTACGGCATATTGGTCCATATGTGTGGGGCGCTCGTTATACCCCTGTCCCACCAGGTAAGATTCTCCTTTTCGGAAAGGGAGCTGATAGACATAGTCGTCGTTATGTACGGCAGTTACGTCCCCCTGGATATAAGTGTACTTGTAGTTGTAAGAATAAGAAGTGCCTTTTTCCGGGGTGAGCAAAAAGGCATATTTGGTTTCGCCGGGTGCCACCAGCAGGACCATGGGCAGCGATTCGGAAGATTCCATTCCTTTAATGGTGCCTTCTATTTTCACGCTTTGGGGCACTTCGGTAAGGTTTTTCGCAAAAATCCGGATAGACTTATCCGGGAGCTGTTCATGAAATACCGTCACACCTTTTTCTTGCATGGTCACACCCATCCCAGGAAAAATGAAAAGTAAAAGAAGGTATTTCATCGAGTTGATTATGCTTTTTGCTCTTTCAGGTTCGGGTCAGAAAACTTCCCCGAAGGAGTGCGGTAAGCCTGAAAAGGAATGCCCAGCAAGTTGCCCAGGCGGTCATTTTCTTCTGGCTTCATATGGGTATCTATGCCATACTTCAGACTCCTCGTATCTTCTACGCTCGCATAGGTACCAAAGATGCGATCCCAGAAAGAAAAGATGTTGCCATAGTTGGTATCGGTCAGGGGCTGGGTGAAATGATGGTGTACTTTGTGCATGTTTGGGGTCACAAATACAAACGAGAGCAGTTTGTCTACCCGGGCAGGCATGTTGATATTGGCATGTGTGATGTGCGCAAACAAGACGGAAAGAGATTGATAGAGCATCACGATGCCCATAGGTGCGCCCACCACCATCACAGCCAGGATGGTAAACGCGATGCGAAAAACCGTTTCTCCGGGGTGGTGCCTCAGGCCTGTAGTGACGTCCACGGTGGTGTCGCTGTGGTGTACCAAATGAAATTTCCACATCCATTTCACCTTGTGTTCGGTCCAATGAATGAAATAGGCACCAATCATATCCAGAAGTAAAATGCCGGCAATTACCTGCAGCCAAAGGGGCATTTCTATCAGGTAGAGGAGGCCGATTTGATGGGAGGTGACATAGTCTGAGGCCATGAGCAAAACACCCGCGAGACCAAAGCCGATTATGGCAGTGGTGAAGGTGAAAAAAAGATTCAGACCAGCATGTTTAAATTTTTTGTATTGAAAAGAGAAAAGCGGCAGAACTCCTTCAAAAACCCAAAATATCACAATACCACCAATGAGTATCAATGAACGAAACCATGTGGGTACATTTTCAAAAAAAACGATCAGGTCTTCCATGTCTTAAAGGTGATTTTTTTGGTGCTAATGTCAGTTGTCATTTCGTTACTTCAAAGGTGAAAATGGTCATTTTGAAGTCGGGAAAAACCCTTCTGAGTGTCCATGTTTTCACAACATCCCGCGGAGTGTCGGATTTGTTTTTACGATTCTTTTTCTTTTAAATTTAGATTTTGATAATTATAAAAGGAAGAAACCACCACTCTTTTAATTATTCAAAATTTCGAACGCTATTAATTGATATATTTTGAATACTCATTTCATTGGGCATTATGAGCACGCTGATCATTCTTCGGATGAGCAGCTTTGGGATTTGTTTCGGTCAGGAGACCAGGAAGCATTTTCCAAAATCTATGATGCCCATGTAGATGGTTTGTACAACTATGGAATGAATTTCACCAAAGATTCTTTTCTGGTGAAGGAAGTCATTCAGGATTTGTTTGTGACCATTTGGAGTACCAGAGGTCAGTTGGGACAGACGAGCAACATCCGTTTTTACCTAATGCGCGCCTTGCGCAGAAAGATTTCTGTTTTTCACAAAGACCAGAAAAAGTGGGAGTCTGACGCCACTGAGGATAAATTTGGCCTGGCTCAGTTGCTGAGCAAAAAGTCTTTCGAGCAGTTCAATAAATCGAATGTTTCTGAAAAAGAGGTCGCAGAGAAGCTCAAGCTAGCCATGGAGCGGTTGCCACTGCGCCAACGGGAAGCGCTGTACCACATCTACTATGAGGACCTGTCCTATGAAGAAGTAGCCGCATTGATGAACGTCAATATCAAGACAGTGTATAATCTGGCCTGGCGGGGCATTGAGGGCCTCAGGAAAAACCTGTCCAAGGCCTCCATTTTTTACGTATCTCCCATTCTTGCGATTTCCGCATTGAAACTTTCAGCTGATCTGTTGGAAAATTCTTAACGAAACATACAATTGCTTGAGTATTCACGTCTTTGATTGTGTTTTATTCTGTTAATTTTATAAAAATTAAAATATTCTTCAGGTTTGGAGTAGAAAAATCCCGCCTTTCATTCTTTCTAGCAGCAGGAACGAATGATTAAGAATGGATTACAAGAAATATTCGATTGAGGATTTTGTCCTGGACAAGGAATTCAGAAAGTGGGTACACACCGAAGATGAGGCGGTGAATACTTTCTGGAACGACTGGGTGAAAAAGAACCCGGGCAAACTTTCTGAGATTCAGGAAGCGAGGCGAATTCTCAAAAACCTGAACTTTCCTGCATACAAACTTACTCCGTCCGAAAAAGAGGATTTGTTTGAGGGTATTTCTGGACGAATCTCAGGGGCAGACTCATCTGAAGTGAAAATGCGGTACCTGGATGTGGACGGCTATCAGGGCAAGTCCCCTAGGTGGGCGCTTCGGTTTGGCGTAGCTGCTTCGTTGATTATCGGAGTGGCCTGGCTGGTCATGTTGCTGGTTCAGGATTCCAGGTTTGGTCAGTTGGCATATCATACGGATTTTGGCGAGACCAAAGAGGTGAAACTCAGTGATGGCACCATGGTGACCCTCAATGCCAACTCAAAAATTTATATTGGTGAGTTGGGAGCACAGGGGCAGGCCAGAGAGGTTTGGTTGGAAGGTGAAGCCTTTTTTGATGTAACGCACACACAGACAGATCAGGCATTTATCGTACATGCCAATAAGCTCGATGTGAATGTCCTGGGAACGGAGTTCAATGTATACGCTCGTGGCAAAAAAGCCGAAGTGGCATTGGCTTCTGGTAAAGTTCGGTTGGCCAATACTGCTTCCAAGCAAGAGCTGGAAATGAAGCCTGGTGATCGTGTTGTTTACGAGTCGGTGTATCAGAAACCTGTCAAGGATTCTTTTGATCCGGCCGAAGTTTCATCTTGGAAAAAAAATCTTCTCATTTTCAGAAGAACCTCTCTTGAAGACATCAGCGACCTTCTCAAGACCAATTACGACATAGATGTTTTCTTCACCGGTGGAGCTTCCTCGGATCATTATTTCACGGGGACCACACCTGCAGACGACATAGATCTTTTGCTTAAAACGATCTCAAAATCTTTCGATCTCCACGTTGAAAGAAAGGAAAAAACAGTGATCATCAGCCCAAATAATAAGAAATGAGAAAGCTTGTCTGCCTATCGATACTGTTGGTTCTGACCACTCTCCATGCTCAATCGCAGGCGGTTGCTCGCCTTGACGCGCGCGATGCCAGAGAAAGGGTGCCAAGTGATTCGGATTCCGTGAAGGACGTACTTTTCAAAATTGAGAAAACATTTGAAGTCTTCTTTAACTACGATGATGATCTGCTGAACCAGATCACGCTTCAGGAGGAAGTGACCATTCCTGAAAGCAAGGCTGATCTGGATGTGTTTTTGGGTAAGCTGTTCAGTAATTATGACCTGGAGTATGAGAAGCTCACCGATACCACCTACATCATTTACAGAAAAACCAGAAAATCATCGCGAAGCGCACCCGACAAGGAGGACAATCCGGAGGAGGAGCAATCCATCAGGGAAACACAGGACATTAAAAAAGGACTTGGACGCATAGACAGAAAGGGAACCACGCTGGAAGGCAAGGTTACAGATGAAAATGGGGAAACCCTGCCGGGTGCCACCATCATTGTCAAAGGCACGAATGATGGTACCATTACGGATATTGATGGAAATTTTAAATTGGACATTGCGGGTAGTACTTTCCCTGTGGTGCTGGCGATTTCCTTTGTTGGCTACAAAAGTCAAGAGATTGCCGTTACAGCTGAGAGCTTTATCAAAGTCACACTAAGTGCGGATATCGCCGCACTGGATGAGATAGTCGTGGTAGGTTATGGTGAGCAGAAACGCTCCAACCTCACAGGCTCCATTTCTTCGGTGAAAGTGAAAGATCTGGAGAATAAGCCTATTATTCGACTGGATCAGGCCTTGCAGGGCATGTCTTCAGGTGTTTTCGTCTCTAAAGGTGGCGGTGCACCTGGTGCCAGTCCTACCATTCACATTCGTGGAGTGGGTTCTATCAACAATACGGATCCCTTGTGGATTGTAGATGGCATCAAGATGTCGCCCGGCAACCACTTCAACCTCGATGATGTAGAGTCCATTGAAATCCTGAAAGATGCTGCTTCAGCAGCCATCTATGGTGCAGAGGCTGCCCACGGAGTGATATTAGTCACTACCAAGCGCGGGAAAGAGGGACAAACACAAATCAGCTACAAGAGCTCTTTTGCCAAGGTAAATCCTATTCGGCTGCCAGAGCTTCTGGGTAGCGAGGACTTTGTGAATTACAAAAGACAAGCTCGGCTCAATGCAGGTCAGAATCCTGAACCCGCCTGGGACAACTGGGAGTATGATACTGACTGGATCGATGCCTATTATGCGGGGAGCGGTTTTTCTCACTATCATGATTTTTCCATTTCTAAAGGGACTGAGCGCTCCAATTATTACCTATCCCTTGGCTATGATGATGAAGAGGGTATCCTCATTGACAACAGCTTTCAGCGGTTTAGCCTCCGTTTCAATTCAGATTTTGAGCTGGCCAAGTGGTTGAAAATAGGAGAGAGCATACTTCTTTCCCGGGTAGGAGAAAATCCGATCGATAATTTTAATGAAGATTATCAGGGATCTATCCCCTACCGCTCCATCCCCATCATGCCGATCTATGATGAGTCCAACCCTTATGGAGGTTGGGGGCGGGCACCGGTATATTTTCAGGGGCCAAATCCTGTGGCGAGCCAGTATCAGCAGCACGAAAAACAAGTAAACAATCGCCTGGATGGCAACATGTACATTCAGGCCACTCCGCTCAAGGGCCTGACCATGCGGGCAAGGGTAGGCTATAACTATACCTCTTTTTTGGGCCGTGCATTTAAAGAGGCGTTCGATTACGGGGCTTTTGCCAACCCCATCAACTCTCTGACTTACTCAGATGGAAACTACGAGAACATCACGGGAAACTTTGTGACCACCTACGAAAAAGCATTCGGGAAGCATTCTTTTAAAATCATGGGGGGCTATGAGGCTTCGAAAGTGGAGAATGTGTCCTATAATGTCACTGCCACCGATTTGCCGCTTGATATAGCCTGGAGTTTCAATCTTGCCACCGGCACCTTCAATACCACCAACAGACAAACCCTTTACGAAAGTCGTCTCCTTTCGCAGTTTGGCAGGATCAATTATAATTTCGACGATCGCTACCTTCTGGAGGCGAATGTGAGACGCGATGCCTCTGCACCCATTTTCGGACCTAAAAATATTTGGGGGATTTTCCCCTCCTACTCCGCCGCCTGGAGAATCTCTGAAGAATCATTCATGCAAAATGTGGCTGTCCTCTCTAACCTGAAGGTCCGGGCCAGTACCGGACGGCTCGGATCTGATAACATTGGGAGTTTCATCTATGCGAAAACCTATACTTCACAGTTTTCCACCTACGCCTATGATGCAGCGGCGCAGAATAAGCAGTCGGGTTTCTACATCAGCAAGTTTCCCAATGCCGATGTGAAATGGGAGGAAGTAAACATGCATAACATTGGGTTAGATGTAGGTCTCTTTGATGATAAAATTTTATTGTCTGCAGATTATTACATCAAAGACACGAAGGACCTGCTGTATGCCGTGCCTATCCCATCATCTTCGGGGATCTCCACCCATAATTTTGATGCCCGAAACCCCGAAATCAATGTTGGAACCATGCGAAACAGTGGATTGGATCTGGACCTGGCTTACCGGGATCATTTTGGGGTCTTTAACCTGAAAGTCAATGGAAACACCTCCTTCATGAAAAATGAAGTGCTACGCCTGAACGGAGATGAGTACATCACCAGTGGCAATGGTGGCGGGCAGATTGGCGGTATGACCAGAACGCAGGCCGGAATGCCAATTTCAAGCTTTTATGGCTATGTAGTTCAGCAAATGCTCAATTCTGAAGCAGACGTCTATGCAGTGAACAGCTGGGCGCCAGACGGCATCTATCAGGAAGCGGGCACGGGCCCCGGGGATTTTATGTACAAAGACATCAGCGGACCCAATGGCGTACCGGATGGGCAGATCACCGCAGAATATGACCGTACATTTATTGGCAATCCATGGCCAAAGATGATGTATGGACTGAACATCACCGGGGGTTATAAGCAGCTGATCGATGTGATGCTACAGTTTCAGGGAGTGCATGATGTAGATATTTTCAATGCCAATAAGGCGTACACGCGCAATTTCTTTGGAGACAACAACACCACCACAGACATTTTTGAAGCCTGGACCGCAGAGGTCCACACCAGTCATCCCAGAAACATAGCGAATGACCCGAACGGGAATTTTGGAAGACCTTCTACTTATTTCATAGAGGACGGCTCTTATCTGAAGCTGAGAAATGCCCAGATAGGGATCAACATGCCCCCACAAATGTTGGAAAAAATGGGCATCGGCAAAATCAGAGTTTATGTGAATGCTAACAATCTCCTGACGATCAGAAAGTATTCCGGCATGGATCCGGAGATCGCTGGTTCAAATGTGAGCAGAGGAGTGGACTATGGCCTCTACCCTCATACGCGCACATTTGGAGGAGGGTTGGAAGTTCAGTTTTAAAGGAAAATGACTTTGAGAGCGATGAAGACAATGAGAAAAATACTTTTATTAAGCATCATCACCACAGTTTTGGTGGCATGTGATGAAGATAAATTTCTGGACATCACCAATCAGAATGAACTGGTAGCGGAAAATTTTTACACCAACATCACCAACTTCAATAACGCGCTGAATGGTGTTTATTCTGCAACAAAGAGCCTGGATTTATTCGGCCAGGCCTTTTATATCCAGACTTTGCTGGCGCTGCCACATACATCGGACTATTGGAATGCTCAGTGTCGCAATGAAGTGACCTCCGGAGATGGTAATATGTACATCGCCTGGCGTGGGTGGTATCGGGTGGTATCACGAGCCAATGACCTATTGGAGAACGCACCGATCTATCTGGAGAATGAGTCGCCCAACGAAGCTCAAAAAGCAGAATTGGCCCAGATCGTAGGGCAAGCGCACTTCTTTCGGGCCTTTGCTTATTTTCATCTGGTGAGGCTATGGGGAGAGGCAGGATACGCGGAGGATAGCACCCGACTGGCTGTGCCACTACACCTGAAAGTGCCCACGACAAGAGATGAAATGATGAAGCCAAGGGCCACTGTGGGCCAGGTTTACCGACAGATTGTGGCGGATTTCGAAATGGCCGAATCGTTGCTCCCAACCTCTTGGAATGATGATAATATCGCTCGGGCTACCTCCTATGCAGCCAAGGGCTTCCTGGGCAAAGTGCATCTCTATATGCAGGATTATGCCACCGCGAAAACTTATTTCGAAGAGGTTATCGGTTCTTCTGCATTCGCTCTGGGATCATTTGAGGAGTATGATCAGATGTTTCAGGGTAAGTTGGAGTTTGGGCCTGAGACCATTTTCGAGCTCAACTATGGTATAGATATGCAGCAAAATATCTGGGAAAATGGACTAGGATCGGGCATAGCGCTTACACTGGCTCCTCCCGGCAGAGGTTGGAGCAACTGTACGCCACATGGGGTAAATATATTCCGGTTTGGAGATGACCCAAGGTTGAAAATATGCACCTATGCTCCGGAGGATTCTGCTGCTAATGTGGATGGTATCATGGAGCCAGTGGGTAAAAGCGAGTTTAATTATACCGGACATAGCTTTCGTAAGTATGTGCCGGAGGACTATTCAGTGTACTCTACCAACCGCAACAGCGGCATCAACTTCATCATCATGAGGCTCTCGGATGTCTACCTCATGTATGCTGAGGTGCTCAATCATACGGGCAATGATGTACTGGCGTCTGAGTATATGAATAAAGTGCGCCGACGGGCTTACAGTTTGGATCCCGAAACTCCCGAACCGACTGTGGATTATACTGACCTGGGGGGTGTGCAGCTACAGGATTCTATCCGTGAGGAGCGATTTAGAGAGCTCTTCGCAGAGGGTCATCGCTGGTATGATATCACCAGGTGGAAGATTGTAGAAGAGGAAGTAACCAAATACAATGATTTCAGGGTGACTCAGGGTGAGATCATCTATCAGGATCGGGACTACTATTACCCGATTCCACTTCAGGAAGTGGACAATAATACCAACATGACGCCTAGTACAGGCTATGAATAATACGATTAAGTCGGTGCGGAAGTAGGGAATCAATACAAAATGAACGGAATGAAAATGAGTACTTCAGTAATGTGGTTATGCGTGATGCTTTGCGCTGGGCTATTTGGTTGTGATACGAGTGGAGGTGAAGAGGAGATCAAAGCAGATGTGTACGAACCCGTAAAGGTGTCGAAAACAAATGCCACCAAACTGTATATGCACTACATGCCTTGGTTTGAGGGAAAGGAGTACTCTGGCTACTGGGGTAGTCACTGGCGGATGGCCAATAAGAACCCTGATAATATGGATAGTGAGGGTAAGCGTGAGATTGCTGCCCATTATTATCCCTTGATCGGTCCGTATGATTCGGGAGATCCTGATGTGATAGCGTATCATTTACTCTTGATGAAGTATGCCGGGATAGATGGAGTACTGATCGACTGGTACGGCAGCCATAAAGTGCTGGACTATGCTGCTAATCTGGACAATTCCAATGCGCTAATCGCTGCACTGGATACTATCGGGCTGAATTTTGGGATCGTTTATGAGGAATATACTGCTGAAAAAGTGGAAACCAGAAAAGGGATCACTGCCATAGAAGCTGCGCAGACAGATCTTTTGTACATGGAAGGAAATTACTTTTCCAATGACAGATATATCACCATCGAAGAGGAACCCTTGGTACTCACCTTCGGCCCAAGATTTTTTAGAAAGGCCGATGAATGGACAGAGATATTCTCCGTCATGGAGAAAAAACCAAAATTCCTCCCTTTGTGGAACCACGGGAACCTAGTAGGCGCTGCGAATACTGCCGGTGAATTTTCCTGGATAGATTTCAATTATACACTCTCCGAGCTGGATAAGTTTTATGCAAAAACCAATCAGGGAGTCACTGTAGGGTCTATTTATCCGGGATTTCATGATTACTATAAAGAAGGGGGTTGGGGAGAAAGCTATGGCTATGTACGGCATCTAGATGGTATGACCATGCGTAGCACTTTTGATTTGGCCAAAGACTCCAACCTCCAATTTTTACAACTCATTACCTGGAATGATTTCGGAGAGGGCACCATGATTGAACCCACTCAGGAATATGAATTCCTCTTTTTGGAGCTCATTCAGGAGTTTTCAGGAGTGCCCTACACCAAAGCTGAGCTTGAATTGGTGCACACCTACTATCTGAAAAAGAAAGCGCACAAAGGAGACCCTGATGCAGCGCTCAAACTTCGGGAAATTTTTACCCTGCTCAATGAGCTGGAGCCCGCCAAAGCTGAACAAATTTTAAAAAATCTATAAACCAAAATGTATCACTTAATCCTAAATATTATGAGAACGATTTATTTCAAGAGATTGATGTTACTGGCCATGGTGCTGTTTTCATCCCTGCTGATCTCCTGTGGTGAGGATGACGGCCCAAAGGAACCTGAGGTGCTTTTACCTAATCTGGATGGTCTTTACGTCTACGGAACGAGCACAGTGGCCGCTGAGCCGGGTGGTGCTGCATCCAAAATCAATCTGGCCATATTAGACCCTGGCCAGGGCGCACAGGTAGAAAGTATGGACGGGGTGTTTGGTAAATTCATACACATTGGAGCGAACAGCACCATCAGCTTTGCCTATGTATCAGGTGGTGAAGGTGTAGTGTATGGTGCCGATGGAGGTGGTTCGCTGGACAGCGCCAATACCGTGGGAGGGGTTATCAACGATAAAGTAATCCATGGCACCTTGGTGCAGGATGCTGACCCCATCAACGTAACTAATGCAGGATTGTACTATGTCTTTGTGAATATCAACACGGAGAGTTTCACCCTGATGGAAGTGAAAGCCAACATGATTGGTGATGCGACCGAACTTCAGTGGTCTGCAGGCACAGCCCTGGCACTGAAGTCTTCGGACAATGACAAAACCGTCTTTGAGGGCACAGGGTTGGCACTGACCGGAGCCACAGGCTATCGCTACCGCTTTAATGATGGCTGGCATGTCTATTCTGATGAAACCATCGTGACGCTTTCCAGTCTTGGAGTGGCGAGCTATGGGGACGCCTGGGATTCAGGCATCAATGACCTGGGATTTTATTTAGACAATATTCCGCATAAAGAGACCGGAATCTTTACAGTCACACTGACCTTCACAGCAAGTACAGGGGAGTGGGAAGAAGTGAAAACCAAAACCGGAGACCTGGAAAACGATTACTCAAGCCTAGAGATCGGATGGTTTGGAAATGCCTACCTCATCGATGGAGCGGAGCCTTCAGAGCAGTGGGGGACAGTTCACCTGGTGAAAACACCTACCAAGGACCTAAAACTTTACAACTGGACCTGGACCATCGAATTGATAGAAGGCAGATCGTTTGTACTCAGAGATCCTGATGGTACTGTGTGGATTACCCACGGCGGAGCAGCTAAGGTAGGTGGAGCCTTCGATGATGGTGATATCATCAAGGAAGACGGGCAAGATAATTATTTTGTAGTTACTCCGGGGATTTATGAGGTCACATTTACCATCAACTCTGAAGACGATGGCAGGACGTTGACCATGGAACGCACTACGCAATTTCCAGATTACTCGGACCGAGAATACGGAATATTTGGCAATGCCTACTTTGTGGAAGGAACGACCGAAGGTGCCTGGGAAGCCATTCACCACATCAAAACTCCAGAGAAAGATGGCAACAAATACAACTGGACCTGGACCCTGGAGTTGATCGAAGGCCGGTCTTTTGTCTTCAGAGAAAATGCTGAAAACGGCGAATGGGTGACTTATGGTGGTGCAGCCAAGATCGGGGAGGCTTTCGAAAGCGAGCTGATCATCAAAGAAGACGGACAGGACAACTATTATGTGGCCACAGGAGGAAACTATGACATCACCTTCACCATCAATGCCGAAGACGAGGGGCGAATATTGAATATTGTTCCGGCCCAGTAAATAAAATTAGGACCAGCCAATGGCTGAGATGAAGTTTATGTAAGTAGTAGTATGAAGAAGTAGTATCAATGTAAGGAGACTTCATTATCCTCTTACACCCTGCACCAACTTGGTGCAGGGTGTTTACTAAACTATTACCAACTACCCGGCTCACTGATGTGAGAACGGGGATTCGTTGCATGGAGAAGTAGGTTTTGTAAAACCATTATTTGTCATAATTCTCTGGCATCTTCCCGAACCATCTATGTTATTAACCAGCAAACCAATACGATATGATTTAGACCTTCCATTTGATTGAAAAAATATTCTCAGAGTTGTGACTGATAGAGGGGGAGATATGGATTTACTCTGACTAAACCTTAAAGAACAACCTATGAAAACCAATGGAAAATTAAGCTGGATTCTTTCGAATTCAGTTTTTAGAAATGGACTCACATTTCTGCTCATCCTCTCTTTGGCATTCCAGCTAAATGCACAAAGTGACGGGCTTCCTCGTGGAGCCTATCAAATGCCTTACGTACGATATGAATCCGAAGATGCCAACCGTGGCGGAGGAGCCATCTTGTATGAAAATCCCTTTTTCGATGAACTGCTGACTGCAGCCGAAGCTTCAGATCAGAAATATGTAGGCCTGCCCAACAATGGTGCTTATGTGGAATGGAACATTAACAATACAGCGAATGGAATTACCCTGCGGTTCACCATGCCTGATGCGGCAGACGGAGAAGGAGAATCCGGTTCCCTGGATCTTTATGTGAACAATGCATTTGTCAAAACCATTAATCTCACCTCCTATTGGGCCTGGCAGTACTTCCCGGGTTCGGAGCCGGAGAACCATCCCGGAGACCGGCCGAGAATGAGATTTGACGAAGTGCATTTCCTCCTCAATACACCTGTAGGTCCCGGAGATGTGCTCAAAATCCAAAAAGGTGCCGGAGATTCTTTTGAGTATGGGGTAGACTTTATAGAAATTGAAAATGTAGGTGCCCCACTTTCTAAACCTTCCGGATATTTCTCGGTGACGGATTATGGAGCGGTGCCTGATGATGGCAATGACGATTTTGCTGCTTTCAATGCAGCGCTCGCTGCGGCCGGTAGTGCCGGTACGGGTGTTTACATTCCTGCGGGTAGATTTGAACTTTCTGACAAATGGAGTGTAGAGGAAAATAACATAGGAATTCTGGGTGCCGGCATGTGGCACACTGAGCTGTTTTTTTCCACTGAAGCCGTTTTCAGCGGTGGGATCCTGGCCAGAGCCTCAGACATTGAGATTGGTCATTTTTATATGAATACCATCAATAATCAACGCTTTCTGAATGGACAGTATGTGATTTACAAGGGTTTTATGGGTACCTACGGAAACAACTCCAGTATCCACGATGTATGGGTGACGCACTTTGAGTGTGGTGCTTGGATTGCTGGTTATGATCCGCCATACCCCATCGACATCACCTATAACCTGGAGTTTACCAGAAACAGAATCAGGAACAACTACGCCGATGGGATCAACCTTTGTCAGGGAACCTCCGGTACAGATGTTTCACATTGTAACTTCCGAAGTAATGGAGATGATGCCATGGCTGTATGGCCCAATAGCGATTTCGGAGCGCCAGAAGCGGTCAACAATATTTTCAGATACAATACTGTAGAGCATACCTATCGGGCAGCGGGATCAGCAATCTTCGGAGGAAACGGGCACCAGGTGCACCATTGTATCATCAGAGATGGTCATGCGGGCAGTGGAATTCGTCTGACCACAGATTTTCCGGGGTATCATTTCGAAAATACCACACAAATCAGGTATTTCGAAAATACCATTGAGGCTTGCGGTACCAGTAAAGACCTCTGGGGGTTTCACCGGGGAGCCATCGAGATCAATGCAACCGGTGGAGGTATTCAGAATATCTTTTTTGAAAACATTGACATAATCAATGCTCAGCGTCACGGTGTTCAGATAGGTGGTAATGGCACTGATCTGCAGTTTGACAACATCAGTATTAACGGTACCGGGATCGATCCTTATACCTATTCCTATTATACAGTGGCTTTGGAAGGAGCTGCCGTAATGGCCTTTGGGGGTAATGGTACAGCTGTTTTCAATAACCTCTCATTGGAGAATATTGAGTTGGATCCTCCTACTTACAAATCCAATGAGAACTACAATCTGATCATTCAGAACCTGAACGTACCACTGACCGGAATTTCACTTTCGGAAAGTCAGATCGATATGGCAGTAGGCGAGGCGGAACCACTTTATGTGAACTACAGCCCGGCCAATGCCACCAACAAAACGGTAACCTGGACGACCTCCAATGCGGCCATTGCTACCTATGACGAAATAGAAGGCAAAGTGGTAGGGCAAGGAACCGGAACAGCCACGATCACTGTGACCTCTCAGGAAGGTAACTATACCGCGCAATGTACGGTGACAGTGAATGCCGCAGTGAATATCACCGCCAGTGATGATCAGGCGGATGAAAATGGCGGCACCGGGAGCTTTACCATTGCCATCAGTGAGATCAATCAAAACATCACTGTTAACTATTCGGTCGGTGGATCCGCTTCAGCAGGGGATTATTCTGCAAGTCCGGCATTGAGTGGCTCCGTTATCCTCACACCGGGTAATCCTTCTCAGGTGATTACCATCACCCCTACTGATGACAATGAATTTGAAGGATATGAGACTCTGACCGTGACACTTCAGTCAGGCAGTGGCTACCAGTTGGGCGGAGGTACCAGCGCCTCCATTACCATTGGTGACAATGAAAACCCTCCTTGTACGGCGCCTGTCATTGGTTATACCTCGGGTGGCCCCACTATCAACCAGATCATAGAGTCTGTGTGGAGTACCGCGCCTGCAAAAGGGATTAGTAATTCCACCATTGGTGCTATCCCTGGTGACTATTCGGGTCAGTGGCGAGCACTCTATGACGCCAGCAACCTGTATGTGCTGGTGGAAGTGGGTGATGCCACCCGCACCAATGATAGCGGTGCAAGCTGGTGGGAAGATGACGTGGTGGAAATCTTCATAGATGGAAACAACAGTAAAGGCACGTCTTACGATGGCATCAATGATTTTCAGTTAGGCTTCCGATGGAATGATGCCACGGTGCATGCCGGGGGCAATTCTGTACAGAACACCACTGGCATCAATTTTAGCATGTATGCATCCGGCAGTGGTTATGTTCTGGAAGCGGCCATCCCATGGTCTACTATTGGGGTGACACCTTCTATTGGGAGCGTCATAGGGTTTGATGTAGCAGTAGATGATGATGACAATGGCGGCACCCGAGATGCTCAGGTAGTATCGATTGCTACCACGGATGCAGGATGGAGCAACCCCAGTATTTTTGGGTCCATTTACCTGACTGATTGCAGTGGTACCCCTGGTAATCAGTCACCTTCGGCCAACGCTGGTACAGATCAGACCTTGGCATCTGGAATCTCCACCGTCAACCTGAATGGCTCAGGCTCAGACCCGGATAATGATCCAATCACCTATAGCTGGAGTCAGGTCAGTGGCCCTTCGGCTACCATCAATAATGGCAGCAGTGCGAGTGCTTCTGTATCAGGTCTTGCCGATGGTAACAGCTACACTTTCCGATTGACGGTGAGCGACGGTTCCTTGAGTGCTACAGATGATGTGGTGATCAACGTAAACACCGCATCCCCAACCCAAACCCCTTATGGCGGCACCCCATGGGCCATACCGGGTACCATTGAAGCAGAGAACTTTGACAATGGAGGCGAAGGGATTGCCTACCACGATGCAGATGCCAACAACAATGGCGGACAGGGGCGTACAGGTGATGGAGTAGACACCGAAAACTGTAGCGCGGGTGGCTTGAATGTTGGCTGGACGAGTGCTGGTGAATGGCTCGAATACACTGTGAATGTAGCCTCTGCCGGAACGTATGACTTCAACTTCCGGGTGGCTTCCATCAACTCTGGAGGCACATTCCATGTAGAGTTTGACGGAGTAAACAAAACAGGAACTGTAACCAGTGTAAACACTGGGACCTGGCAAACATGGACCAGCGTGAATGTAATGGGAGTTTCCCTGGGTGCTGGTCAACAGATTATGCGGATAGCTTTGGATAACCCAAATCACAACATTGACAAAGTGATTATCACCAGTGCTACGGGCAATGTGCCGGTGACAGGTGTGAGTGTATCACCTTCTTCTGTGAGCATCACAGCTGGCAATACTCAACAGCTGACAGCAACCGTCACACCTGCCAATGCTACGAACCAGAGTGTGAGTTGGAGCTCCGGAAACACTGGTGTGGCTACTGTCAATGGTTCTGGTCTGGTCACAGCGGTAGCTGCCGGAACAGCTACGATTACAGTGACTACTCAGGATGGAAATTACACTGCCACGAGCACCATTACCGTAACATCTGGTGGAGGCGGAGGTAGTGGCTACCGGATCAAAAATGCATGGCAAAACACCTACCTGGCTGATGGGGGAGACCGTGTAACCTATGGAGCCACTCCATCTGGCAGCAGCTATGAGTGGGAGTTGGAAGATGTGGGTGGAGGCCATGTGGAAATCAAAAATGTAGCCACGGGTGAGTACATGCACATTGAAAACCTGACCGGCTATGTACAGTGTACCACCCGAACATTTGGTTGGTATAGCAGCCGCTGGGCGATAGAGGATGCCGGAAATGGAGAGAGCAGAATCAGAAATGCCTGGCAGGGTGACAACTACATTCACGTAGAAAATCTGCAGGGTCATGCTCAGCATGGAACGATTTATACTGCTTGGGCCAGTGCCAAGTGGGTGCTGGAGCCAGTGAGTGGAGCCAGGGTGTCGTCTGAGTCTTTCATTGAGCAAAATGAGATAAAAACAGTACTGGATATCTACCCCAATCCGGTAACGGACAAACTCACCATTGGTTTTAGTGGGAGTATCGACACAGAGACCGTATGGGCCCTCTATGATTTGTCCGGTAGTTTGATCATGAAGCGAAAGATGACCGCTCCGAGAATGGAAATTCTTCGTGGTGAGCTCAAATCAGGAGTTTATATGCTCCAGATCAACTCCCAGGGAGAAAGACACACCAGAAAAGTGGTGATTAAATAGCCCTGCCATGCGCAGATAACCTATGAATGAGGAGAGGACCCGAATGGGGCTTCTCCTCATTATTTTCTCATCAAAATGGATGAGACACAACCAGCAACCAACCAAAAAAATCTAATATGCAAACCAAAATTTTTACCTCCTTGTGGCTGCTCCTGTTTTTGAGTGTAGTCAGCTTTTCACAGCCAGTACAAGTCACAAAATCTTATGGAAAACCTGTTTTCATGCATTACATGCCATGGTTTGATACACCGCAGTATGGGGGTGGATGGGGCTATCACTGGACCATGGCCAATAAAAACCCGGATGTGATAGTGGATGGCTCCACGGGCAAAAGACAAATTGCTTCGCACTACTACCCGATGATCGGGCCATATGATTGTCAGGATCCTGATGTGATCGAATACCACTTACTTCTTATGAAATATGCCGGGATCGACGGGGTTCTGGTAGATTGGTACGGTTCTCAGGGCACAAATGGGGACGTGGGTAGCCTCCTGACCAACTCTAATGCCCTTATTGATCAAACGGATGAAGCCGGAATGAAATTTGCCCTCATTTTGGAGGATCGCTTTTCGGGTTCCATCTCTCAGGTTCAGGGCAATATCGCCTATGCCAGAGATAACTATTTCAATAGAAACAACTACTACCGACATGGTGCCGGCAATGACCCGTTAGTGGGGGTATTCGGACCCATAACATTTCAAAATCCAGGGGACTGGACGACCATCCTTTCTGCGGCTAACGAAGACGTAGAGTTTCTTCCCCTTTGGTATGAAGCCGGGGATGGAGGATCCAACTCAGATGGAGAATACGTCTGGATCTACGAGGAAAACGATGACTATTACAGTCGAATGCAGGCCTATTATCAAAACCGTGCCGGTTCTATGAAAACGGTGATGGGTGTGGCTTATCCCGGATTCCACGATTTCTATGCTGAAGGTGGGGCCGGATCCAGCTATTTCCACATTCCTCACAATGGTACCGGGACTTTAAGCCAAACGTTGGGTTTGGTGAATCAATATGGTTATAACATTGACATTCTTCAGTTGGCTACCTGGAACGATTTCGGAGAGGGGACGATTTTCGAACCCACCTTCGAGTTTGGGTTCAGTTTTCTGACCACCCTCCAACAATTTTTGGGCGTATCCTATGGAGAATACGAACTTCAGCAGATTTACAGATTATATAACCTGCGAAAGCAACATGCAGGAAACGGCAGTATTCAATCTCAACTGAATCAGGCGTATGACCATTTTGTGGCGCTACGGGTGAACGATGCAGTATCGGTATTGAATGCTGTGGACGAGGGTACCCCACCACCACCTAGTTGTAATGTGGTGAATATTCCGGGAACCCTTCAGGCAGAGGGCTACTGCGGTATGTCAGGCATCCAGTTGGAAAATACGACTGATGCCGGTGGTGGTCAAAATGTGGGATGGATTGATGCTGGTGATTGGCTGACTTATCAGGTGAGCGTACCAACTTCTGGTAGTTATGTGGTGAATTATCGAGTGGCCAGTGGTAATGGTGGCGGTGGCATTCGACTGGAGCGGGCCGGTGGTGGTCAGACATTTGGCACCATAGGGGTTCCGTCTACAGGTGGATGGCAAAACTGGACCACTATTTCTCACACGGTACAGCTCACCGCTGGCCAGCAGGACATTGCCATTGTGGCGACCAGTGGTGGGTACAACATCAACTGGATTTCGCTGGCAGCGGACGGAGGCGGCGGAGGCCCTAACCCTGTTTGGGGTACTGTGCAGGCGGAAGCCTGGTCTGCCATGAATGGAGTGCTGACAGAAACCACCTCCGATACAGGAGGTGGAGAAAATGTAGGTTGGATCGATGCAGGAGATTGGATGGAGTATCTCGTGCAGGTACCCACCACAGGATCATATAACATTGAATATAGAGTGGCCAGTGCGCCTGGAGGAGGCAGTGTTTCGCTGGCTCAGAATGGCGCCAACCTGTCGACCACAAACATTCCCAACACTGGCGGCTGGCAAACCTGGACGACTGTGAGTACTACAGTGAGCCTTACCGCCGGGGTGCAGACCATTCGATTGACAGCAGCATCAGGTGGCTGGAACATCAACTGGTGGAGTGTCTCCAGTGTTGGAGGAGGAGGAAATCCTACCGGCGCTGTTTATAAAATCAGGAATGTTTGGCAAAATACATACCTCGCCGATGGAGGCGACAGGGTGACTTACAGCACATCGGCTTCAGGGGCTGCATATGAGTGGGAGTTGGTAGATACAGGCGGCAACAAGGAGTTGAAAAATGTGGCAACCGGAGAATATATGCATGTGCAGAACATCACCGGATATGTACAATGCACAGCGATCACCCCAGGATGGGGCAGTGCGCAGTGGGTAATAGAGGATGCCGGAAATGGAGAGTCCAGAATCAAAAACGTATGGCAGAGCAATGACTATATCCATGTGGAGAATCTCCAGGGCCATGCCCAGTATGGAACCATTTACCCGGCATGGGCCAGTGCCAAGTGGGTGCTGGAGCCAGTGAGTGGAGCCAGGGTGTTGTCTGAGTTTTTCATTGAGCAAAATGAGATAAAAACAGTACTGGATATCTACCCCAATCCTGTAACGGACAAACTCACCATTGATTTTAGTGGGAGTATTGATACAGAGACCGTATGGGCCCTCTATGATTTGTCCGGTAGTTTGATCATGAAGCGAAGGATGACTGCTCCGAGAATGGAAATTCTTCGCGGCGACTTGAAGTCCGGGGTATATATGCTTAGGATCAGCACTGAAAATGGAGTGCTTTCCAGTAAAGTGATCATTCAATAACTGCTTGTTACATCTTTTGTGAGAGCCCCGGCAATTGATGTCGGGGCTTTTTTATATCTATTAAACTATTAGTCAGAGGTTTACGTATTCCATTTCGGAAGTAAGCGGATCAAAGGATGTAAGATTTCGGGTAATGTCGCAATCCACCCACAGGATTGTCGGATAAGCACATTCATAATCAAAACAGGCCTTGTTAGCTTTGAGAGAAGTTCGATGACCCTGGGGGCTAGGGTCTGAGAATTGTTTTTTTATTAAAAACGAAAACGGTGATTGAGATTTTCAAAACGGATGTGATGAGTACAGAAGATGCCTATCTACTGGTTGGGCAGCTAAATCATCAATTGGGTTATATGGCCAATTTCGACCTTCAGGATTGCGATCACATATTGCGGGTGGTCAACTCCGCGGGTGAGGTTGAGCCTCAAATCGTAATTCGGATGCTGGAAAAGCAGGGGTTTTGTGCGGAGGTGCTACCAGATGTGGTGGAACACCCTGTAGATAGACTGAAACAATTACCTTAAACATTCATGATATGGACTATTTAGAAGCGTTTAGTGGGTTTTCTGTTGGTGATTTGAACCTGGCCAGGAAGTTTTACAAGGAGAATCTTGGCCTGGATGTACGAAACAATTCAATGGGGTTTCTGGAGCTCCACATTTCGGGAAACCGTCCGGTTATTGTCTATCCTAAGCCTGATCATCAGCCTGCGTCCTTCACCATCTATAACTTTGTAGTGGCAGATATTGAGCAAACGGTGGACCACCTGACCCGACAGGGTGTCACTTTTGAACAATATAAAGGAGCAATAGCCACGGATGCTCATGGAATTAGCCGAAGTAAACATGGGCCGGCAATCGCCTGGTTTAAGGATCCTTCCGGAAATATCTTATCCATCATCCAAAGTCATACTTCGTAGTAATATTTCCTGAAAAAATTGGATTGAGCCTCTCATTGGTTTACTTTTATGATCCGCCTTTATGATCGACTCCATTATACCCCAAACTGATGAAATGGATTGCGATTACCCTTCTGATGATGGCTTCTGGCCAATATGTGACTGCACAAAGTGGCCTTCGCGATCTTCGTGACAATGGACAATATCAAACAGTCGCCATAGATTCTAAAATCTGGATGGCTGAAAATCTCCGATTCAATAGTAACCATAGCCACTTTTACTACCTCAGCGGGAGAGAGGTGTATTATGAGGGCAATGCCATTGCCAGTGATAGCCTGTGCCCCAAAGGATGGCGGGTGCCTACCCTGGATGAATGGCAGGCGCTGGGAAATCAGGCAAACCGAATCCAACCAAAACCTACTGGTTTTCTGGAAGCAGGTCGTTTTTCGGGCTTCGGAAAACAAGCGGTCTACTGGACCTCAACCCTCGATGATTCCTTAAACATGCCCCTTGCGGTAGAGTTGAACCCGGAGAATGGAGCGGTAAACATAAGGCCTGCGTCCCTGTCCCTGCGAACGGCATGTAGGTGTGTGAAGGAGTGATTTAATTTCTGTACTGCATTAAATTCTTCCAGTTTACAACCACCCTCAAGTGTTTGATAAACCGATTGAAAGGTTACCGTTTCAATCAGGTTACACTGTATGTGCTAAAGCCATACACCACACACCATTATGAGAAATATCTGATCGTAAGCTCAAATTATTGAGATAAAGACCTATTTTTAATATTGAACCCGTAAATACCATTTTTTACCCTCTTAAACGCCATCAGTTAATTCCTTTCTGTGACTATTCTATTTCATTAGCCATTCCTTTAACCATCCGTCCTCAAATCAATGTCACCATCGGCAAACCAAAATCCAGAACAACTAGCAAGGGATCGCATTGATCAGATGCTCATGGATGCAGGATGGGTTATTCAATCCAAAAGCGATGTGAATTTAGCCGCCAACAAGGGCGTTGCGGTAAGAGAGTATCAAACTGATGTGGGGCCTGCTGATTATGTTCTTTTTGTGGATCGTAAACCTGTTGGGATCATCGAAGCAAAAAGAGAGGATGAAGGTCACCGGCTGACTGTGGTTGAAGAACAATCTTCTGACTATGCAAACGCCAAACTAAAATATCTGGACAATGACCCACTCCCTTTTGTATACGAAAGCACTGGTCTCTTAACTCGATTCAGGGATTTTCGAGATCCAAAACCGAGAGGTAGGCATGTCTTTGGTTTTCATCGTCCGGCAACTATGGCCGAATGGCTGAAAAAGAACAAATCGCTCAGAGGGAGATTGCTGGACATACCAGGACTGGATCATGAGGGCCTTCGGCCTGCACAGATCAGAGCTGTTGAAAACCTGGAAAACTCCTTCAAGAACAATCGACCTAAAGCACTTATTCAAATGGCTACCGGCGCTGGTAAAACCTTCACGGCTGCCACTTTTATCTATAGGCTCCTTAAGCACGCAGATGCTAAACGCATTTTGTTTCTGGTAGACACCAAAAACCTGGGAGAACAGGCAGAGCAGGAGTTTATGAAATTCCAGCCTACCGATGACAACCGAAAGTTCAGCGAGTTGTACAACGTACAGCGCCTAAGCTCCAGTTACATTGCTTCGGATAGTCAGGTTTGTATTTCTACCATTCAGCGATTGTACGCCATTCTCAAAGGTGAGGAGCTGGACGAAAGTGCGGAAGAAGAAAATCCCAACGAATCGAGTTGGATGGAGGCACAAGCAAAAAAGAAAGAGCCTTTGCCTGTTGTTTACACAGATAAAGTGCCCATTGAGCAATTCGACTTTATCGTTATTGACGAATGTCACCGATCTATTTATAATCTCTGGAAGCAGGTACTCGATTATTTTGATGGGTTCCTCATTGGACTGACTGCCACTCCGGACAAGCGTACATTTGGTTTCTTCAACGAAAATGTGGTCAGTGAATACACCTACGAGGAATCCGTAACCGATGGCGTAAATGTGCCTTATGACGTCTACACCATAGAAACAGAAGTCTCACAAAAGGGTGGAAAAATTGAAGCTGGATGGTATGTGGATAGACGAGACAAACTCACCCGTCAGCGACGCTGGCAAAGAGAGGATGAGGATACGGAATACTTCAGAAATGACCTTGATAAGAAAGTCGTGAATCCGAGCCAAATCCGAAACATCATTCGTGAATTTCACGCTGCTTTGAAAAGGGACATTTACCCAAATAGGGTGAATACCAATGGTGAATATGAGGTGCCCAAGACACTCATTTTTGCCAAGACGGATAGCCATGCCGATGATATTATCAAGATCGTCAGAGAAGAATTCAATGAAGGTGATGACTTCTGCAAAAAGGTGACTTACAAGATAGTAGAAGACCCAAAGACCATTTTGAACAAGTTTCGCAATTCATATTATCCCCGAATTGCCGTGACTGTGGACATGATAGCCACAGGTACGGATGTAAAAGCGCTGGAAGTGCTGCTCTTTATGCGTGATGTGAAGAGCATCAATTACTTCGAGCAAATGAAAGGCCGGGGCACACGTACCATCAATACGGATCAACTAAGGGAGGTTTCGGCCACCGCTTCAGCCAAAACACATTTTGTGATAGTGGATGCCGTGGGGGCTGTGAAATCCAAAAAGACAGATAGCCGCCCCCTGGAGCGCAAGCCGTCCATACCGCTCAAGGACTTACTTGGTGCTGTGACCATGGGTGTAGCCGATGAGGATTTATTTATGTCTCTGGCTAACCGCCTGATCCGACTCGAAAAGCAAATCACGCCCAAGGAAGCTGAGAACTTACTTGAGTACACCGGAGGTAAGAACCTAAAGCAGATTACGAAAGAATTGCTCAATGCATACGACCCAGATACTCTTGAGACAGAAGCATTAGCACTGAAGGAGAAGCAAGGGCTGCCAAGCCTTGAGGTGGCCAAAGAGCAAGTGCAGGAGCAACTCATTATGCAGGCGGCAAGTACGTTTAACGGAGCACTCAATAACTATCTGGACAATGTGCGTAAAGAGCACGAACAAATTATAGACAGCCACAACATTGACCGGGTGACCAAGTCCGAATGGGACACCACCTCTGTGGACAAGGCGCAGGAGATTGTCACAGACTTTTCCGAATATCTGGAGACGCACAAAGATGAAATTAAAGCCCTGAGCATTTTCTATGATCAACCTTACAACCGGCGTGAGGTCACCTTTAAGATGATTAAGGAGGTGATGGAAAAGCTGAAACAAGATAAGCCGCTACTCTCACCACTGCATGTGTGGGATGCCTACTCCACACTGGAAGGTGTGAAGAGTACACGACCAGATAAAGAACTCACCGCGCTAGTCTCCCTGATCCGCAGGGCATGTGGTATTGATACTGCGCTTACGCCATTTGATAGCACCATCGATGAAAATTTCAGGAAGTGGATTTTCAAACAAAACGCAGGACAGCACAACCGATTCACTGATGAACAGATGAACTGGCTCAGGATGCTCAAAGAGCAAGTAGCGCACAGCTTTCACATAGAGGTGGAGGATTTGGATTATGTGCCCTTCGATAGCAAGGGAGGTAGAGGCAGAATGTGGCAATTATTCGGTGAGCAGATGGAGACAATTATTGAGCAGTTAAATGAAGAATTGGTAGCATAATGACACAGAAAGAGGTTCGGAAAATTTTATTGACAGTAAAATCTAAAGAGTGGTTTAAAAAACTCTCTTTGAATATCTCATTGCAACACATTGACTTTGCTGTAACATGTAATGGCTTTGGTTCAATATATCAAGTACGATGAGAGAAGATTGGGTAGATATTTACCCTGTATTAATAAATAACGTGATTGAATTAATCGAGTAAATGAATTAAATTCTGATCGCTTAATCCTTACTTTACGTTTCATAAATACCATGGAATTCGAAAATCAAGCTGAAATAGGAATTGGGATTTATACCCCTTCTGAGATAGCGACTATTCTACGTGTGCCAACTCACAAGGTGACTAGATGGATCGATACCTATTGGGATGGTCAGTTGGGTGAACAATATGAGGCTCGCTATTCATGGAAGGTTGACAACTCCAAAGCTGTAAGTTTCCACACCTTGGTAGAGTTCTACGTCATGATGCAATTTTCCGAGGCAGGTGTTAAGCCTAAACAAGTGCTTACAGCTCATAAAGAACTCTCGGAGTTATATAATTCTGCCTTCCCTTTTGCCAATAAAGAGGTGTTGGCGGGCATCCGCACCGATAGTAAAAAAATATATTTTACTATTGAAGGAAATATCATCACACTAGATGGTACCAAGCAATTCAATTTAGGCTATATGGAGTTGTTTTTCAAAAACCTGGAGTTCGATGCGGATCAGTTGGCATCCAGATTTTGGCCTATGGGTAAAGATAAATCCATATTGGTAGATCCTATGCGCAAGTTTGGTCACCCAATAGTGGATGGCAAAAACATCTTTCCCGAAACACTCAATAACCATTTCATAGCTGGCGACCCTATCCGCTACATCGCACAAGTCTATGACCTCACAGAGCAGCAGGTATCTGATGCCATACAATTTTGTAATGCTGCATGATCATCTATCTAGATGAAAATATGCCCAAACATCTAGCTGAAGGTTTTCATATCCTGCAGTATCCTGAAGGTCTCAAACAAAACTTCGAACTAGAAGTAAAGTACCTTCCTAATGTGTTTGGCTATGGATGCCAAGATGAAGATTGGATACCCCAGGTCGGGGAGCAGCAAGCCTGTGTACTCACGCAGGACTTCAACATCCACAGAAGAAAGCACGAAATGGAGCTCTACAAGAAGCACAAGCTCGGCATGTTCTTCATGAGACCACTCAGCAAAAAGAAAGGAATGACCATCTGGCAGATGGTAGAGACGTTGGCAAAGAAGTGGCCGGAGATTTCTCGGCATATTAGGGAAGAGGAGAGACCTTTCGGATACGAGTTTTCACTGTCTGGGAAAATGAAAAAAATCGTCTGAATGTTCATCAGCTCCACTACTAAATATGCATCTGACTTGATGACCCTTATGACAATAAAAAAGGTCAAAGCTGTACAAATACCAGTACAAAATTGGTTAATCAAATGAGAGAAGATTGGGTAGAGGTTGAGTTGGTGGAAGTGTCTTTGTTAAATCCAAAAATCAAAGACAAAAGTGAGATAGACCCAGACTTAGAGGTTCAGTTTGTTCCGATGAAATTGGTTGACGAAGTAGTTGATCATATTCATCTGGTTGAAACTAGGGTATTTGGTGAGGTAAGTAAAGGAAGCTATACGTATTTCGAGGAAGGCGATGTACTTTTTGCAAAAGTAACTCCCTGTATGGAAAATGGAAAAATTGCTGTAGCTAAAAATCTTAAAAATAGTGTGGGATATGGTTCATCAGAATTTCACGTTTTTAGACCTTCTCAAGCTTTAAATAGGAAATACCTATTTTTCTATATTGTGAGATCAAGGTTTAGGAATGAGGCTCAACATGCCATGACGGGTGCAGTTGGTTTGCGAAGAGTTCCTAAGATTTTCTTAGAGAACTATAAAATCTCCCTTGCCCCCCTCCCCGAACAGCGAGCCATAGTAGCCAAGATCGAGGCGCTTTTCAGTGAGCTAGACAGTGGCATCCAAAACCTCAAAACCGCACAAGCGCAGCTCAAAATCTATCGTCAGGCCGTGCTGAAAAAGGCGTTTGAGGGAGGGTTGTCAGGAACTGTGATAGGCGATGATGAAGATGATGGGCAGGATTTGTCCATAGCTGCCGAGCCAGAGTCACCATACCGTCATGATCATCACAAAAATCAAGACAATCACAGTGCAGACAAAAAGAAACTACCAAAAGGTTGGAAGTGGGTGAATAGTGGTGAGCTTTTTTCTTTTGTTACGAGTGGTTCTAGAGGATGGGCCAAATACTATTCAGATTCTGGAGCTATTTTTATAAGGATAACAAATCTCAATTTTGAGACTCTAGAACTTGATTTGAGAGACTCCAAGATTCAATATGTTAAACCTCCCGATGGTTCAGAAGGGCTCAGGACAAGAGTTCAAGAAGGTGACTTTCTGTTTTCAATAACGGGATATTTAGGAATGTTCGCAATTGCACCGAATCTGGAAGATGCATATGTAAATCAGCACGTGTCACTTTGTCGCCCGAAAGAAGGTTTTAACCGGAAATATGTAGGATACTGGATTATATCAAAAGTTGGAGGTTTTCATTACCTAAATAAGAATCAGAAAGGAGCTGTAAAAGCAGGGTTGAATTTGGATGATTTAAAGAGTTTCCCCGTTCCAATGCCAGAAATAGGAGAGCAAATCCAAATCGTCCAAGAAATAGAATCCCGTCTTTCCGTTTGCGACAAGATGGAAGAAAGCATCACCGAGAGCCTGCAGAAGGCTGAATCCCTGCGCCAGAGCATTTTGAAAAAAGCCTTTGAGGGCAAGCTACTCTCGGAGGCTGAGCTGTCGGCATGTAGAAAGGAAGCAGATTGGGAGCCTGCGAGAAAGTTGGTGGAGAGGGTTAGAAATCAATTGAAATAAATGTAAAAACCTATGTATTTGTACCGAGCTAAATATGATGAAGGCGATAAGTTGGAAATGGAGTTTTCGACAGAAGATGAAGCGAGAGATTATGCCGACCAAAATGGCCCTATCCATTGGGATTATGAAATAATAGACCTGGAAGATGACATAACCATAGCCTCATCTAAAATGGATAAGGAAATAGTTGATTCTTCATGGAAACAAATGTTTCCTGATGAAGAAAGTGAAGAGGGCTTTGATATTTCCGACCGGGGAGAAGGTGATTAAATCGAGAAATTTATAATTCAGGAAGATGCCAATACATGAACCAACACCCCTGATTTCAGGGGTCAGTGTACACCACAATGAACTCGACCCTAAGCCAACAGTATCACTTCTCAAGTGGCTCAGATATACTTGATGAATTTAGGATTAGAAGTAGTGAAAACAACCAAGAACTAACCCTTTCTATTTAGATGAATATTACACCAACTAAACTTACCATCTCGCAATTGCTGTCATCATCGAACGAACAGTTTATTGTCCCATCTTATCAACGGAGATATGCTTGGGGTTATAATCAGTACTTGGCTTTGTATGAGGATATAGAAATGCTGAAAGAGAATGATGGCCATTTATTTGGGACTATTATTCTTCATTCCAATCAGCATGTTGCAGGAATAAATCAGCCCGAGATTATTGATGGTCAACAACGAATCACAACTCTAATATTATTCTTAAAAGCCTTTGAAACATCTTTTAGGAAATTAGGGAAAGAGACTAAGGCTACTGAGGTCAGAAAAATTGTGACCTGTCATGGTTTAGATGATATTGAAAAGTCAAAACTGGTTCTTGGCGAACTTGACAATCCAGATATTGAGCAACTGGTATTGAATGACAATTCTGTACAATTATCGAACACGAAAATCAGTGAAACTTATGAGAGTTATGTTAATTGGCTAGGCGAATTGGATTTTCCCGCCCTGAGTGGATTTTATTATAAGTTGACAAATATTGCGGTAATAATCAGGTTGGATGTTGGTATTGCACAGGATGCGTACAAGTTATTTGAAACAATTAACAACCGTGGTTTACGGCTTACATCCACAGATATTATCAAAAATTTCCTTCTGGGTCATGCAGCTAAAATAAATGATCAAAAGACACTGGAAAATGTTAAAGCCAAATGGTCAGAGATTATTCGAAATTTAGATGGAATCGATACGGATGACTTTTTGAGACAGTTAATGTGCTCGATTCTTCATAGGAAGATTACAATGTCAAAACTTGTTCAAGAGTTCAAAAAATATTACTTGAAGAATGTGTTGCACGGAGAACTACTAGGTGAGTTTGAGTATTACTCAGATGACTTTCCTGTGGATGAGGATGAAGGGAATGATGATCAAGATGAGAACAATGATTTGGATACTCAAGAGGGTGAGAAATTTACTATTGAAAAATTCTTAACTGATTTGAGTCACCTCTCATATACCTATAAGCAAATATCAACCGGAACGTTTTCAGACAAAAAATTGAATAGATACATAGTTGGACTAAACAAGATTTTATCCAAACCTACATACATCTTTCTTGTGCATTTCTTGCAAAGTGCCGCTTACTCTTCGAAGTACAAACAAAAAGTTCTTCAATATGTAGAAACACTAATGTTGCGCAGGCATATTTGTGAAAGTCGCACCAGTGAAAATGATGATATTTTTTCAAAGTTAGTACCACTAATTAATAAGGAGAACCTCCTTGAATTGATAACAGAATATGTATCAACCAACGAATATATGCCCGATGATGAAAGCTTTGAATTAAGTCTGCCAAAACACCAGTTTAAAGGACGACTAGTTAACAGAGCCAAATATATTTTAGAGAGGATTGAGTATTTTGAAAGAGGTGAAACTCAGGAGTTAGTTATTTCCTCAGATACTGAAGTCCATTTGGAACACATTATTCCGCAGACTATAAATACCAAAAAATCTAAGGATGAATTTGGAGACTGGGTTAGCTATCTGGGAAACAATAGCGTGGCGAAACATGCGAAGTATGTTAACTATATTGGCAATATGACCCTATTAGGTGAGAGCCTGAATATTCAGGCTTATAACAATCCCTTCGCTAAGAAAAAGTCAAGCTATAGGCAATCAAATTTTCTCATTACATCACAGCTCGCAATCAAAAATGATTTCAAGTTTTCTCATGTTGACAGTAGAGGTGAAGATTTAACAAAGACTGCATTAAAAATATGGAAATCATAATCTAATGACCGAATCATCCCTAATATCGAAAGTCTGGAATTTTGCCAATGTACTTCGCGATGATGGTGTAGGCTATGGTGATTATCTGGAGCAGATCACCTACCTGCTGTTTCTGAAAATGGCGGATGAGATGTCCAAACCGCCTTATAACAAGACCATCGCTTTTCCACGCATCAAAGACATGGATGGGCAGGAGATAGCAGATGGGGAGCTATGCAACTGGGATACCCTCAGCCAAAAACGAGGTGCCGAGCTGGAAGCATACTATACGCAGATGCTTCGCTCGTTGGCTACAGAAAAAGGCATTCTCGGTCAGATCTTTACCAAGAGCCAAAACAAAGTGCAAGACCCAGCCAAGCTGCTCAAGATCATTGACATGATCGGCAAGGAGCAATGGACAATGGTTGGCACAGACGTTAAGGGGGACATCTACGAAGGACTGCTTCAGAAAAACGCTGAAGACACCAAAAGTGGCGCAGGGCAGTATTTTACACCTAGAGCATTGATACAGGCCATGGTGGAGTGTGTGCGTCCTCAGCCTATGCGCACAATCCATGATCCTTCTTGTGGTACAGGTGGTTTCTTTCTTGCTGCTTATGATTACATCACAAAGGAACCGTTGGACAATGAACAAAAGGTGTTTTTGAAAAATCACACCTTCTCAGGCAATGAGATTGTTGCCGGCACCCGGCGCATGTGTCTCATGAATATGTTCTTGCACAACATTGGGGAGATTGATGGGGAATCTTTCATTTCTCCCAATGATGCCTTGATTTCGGATGAGGGCAATCGCTATGACTATGTATTAGCCAATCCTCCTTTTGGGAAGAAAAGCAGCATGACCATTACCAATGAAGAAGGGGAGCAGGAAAAACAAGACCTGAGTTATAACCGTCAGGATTTTTGGGCTACCACGTCCAACAAACAATTGAACTTTCTCCAGCACATCAAGTCGCTACTGAAGGTAACCGGACAAGCCGCTGTGGTACTACCGGACAATGTGCTCTTTGAAGGAGGGGCCGGTGAGACTGTACGAAAGGAACTGATGAAGACAGCAGACCTTCATACAATACTTAGATTACCCACTGGCATATTCTACGCCAATGGTGTAAAAGCGAATGTGCTGTTTTTTGATAATAAGCCAGCATCCAAAGACCCCTGGACAAAGGATGTTTGGGTGTATGATTACCGAACAAACATCCACCATACATTGAAGAAGAAGACAATGGTGATGGAAGATCTGAAGGATTTCATTACTCTTTACAATCCTGAAAACAGGCACAAGCGAAAAGAAACTTACTCCGAGGCAGAGCCGGAAGGACGATGGCGGAAGTTTTCCTACGATGAGATCATTAGTCGTGATAAGACCAATTTGGATATCTTTTGGCTGAAGGACAAAAGCCTTGCTGATCTGGACAATCTTCCTGATCCGGATATCCTGGCAGCTGAGATCATCGAAAACGTGGAAGCAGGTCTGTCCAGCTTCCGAGAAATTCTCGGAATTATTGAAGAGGAAGGTTCTTGATTTTAAATGAAAAAGCCCCCTAAACTCAATCAGGAGGCTTTTCTGTGGTCTCACCAGGAATCGAACCTGGATCTAAAGTTTAGGAAACTTCTATTCTATCCGTTGAACTATGAGACCTTAAAATTTCGGGTAGCAAAAGTAGGAAATTATTGATCTAATTCAATTCATCTGTAGGGTATTTTAAAGCCTTTGGAGGAGCCTTATGAGTGGTTTCGGATCCTGATTCTTATCAAACAATACAGCGTTTGTCCGGTTGAGGGGATAAAAAAGAAGGAAAAATGGAAATAGCCGAAAACGAAATGCTTTTCATCTATGACTCCAATGATCTTCAGGATAGAGAGGCACTCGCCTATGCTAAAAGTTTGAAACATTATCATGTGAAAGCGCTGGATGTGAGAAAGCATACCTTCACAGAGTGGCAGTTGGAGGAGATCCTGGAGCGATTGGAAATGGAGCCTGATGATTTGATCAACCAGCGATCTGCGGTTTATCTGGAGGAGTATGTGGGCGTGGAGTTGAGCAGGGAGGATGTACTGAAAGCCATCAGAAAACATACTGATTTGATCCGAACACCTGTGGCTATCTACCACGATACTGCCAGACTGATCGGTTCTTCCTATGAGTTTATCAAAAAAGAGATGTAATAGGACGTTTGCCGGCATTAATTAGGCGCACCCTGTGGTTGAAAATTAAAGATGTTTTGCATCTTTAGTGTATGAAGAAATTTTTAAGGGTGGTAGGCTATTTTGTGGCCATTTTTTTCATCCTGAATATTTTAATTCAAACCATCAAAGAGACGGACACGGAGGAAAGATGCCCGGATGGGTTTGATGTAATCAATACCGATAACGACCGCCTGCACACCCGTGGCTGGAATTCAATTGATCAATCCAGAAGTTTTTGTGGAGCCTATCGTTCGAAGGGAGCTACCAGCGATCGTTTAGCCAAAAAGCGCCTGACCATGAATCTTCGAGGAGACAGCTATTTAGAATTTTGGTCACACGTATATGCCAACCTGGTGACAGACAGTAAATCAGACATTGGATTTTTGGTGGATTCACTGGCGGCCATCGGGGACCGTGATAAGCTCTCCAGGTTAGAATTGGCAGAATTGATTGTAAGCTTTGTGCAGGACATCCCGTATAGCTTCGTGGTTCCTGAGGATTGTAAGGAAATACAGACAGATGGTAAACCATGTGCAGGTAACATCCCTTTGGGGATATTATCCCCTTATGAATTTATTCATTCCCTCTATGGAGACTGTGACACCCGGGCAGTTCTCATCTATACCATATTGGAAGAATTAGATTTTGATCCGATGATTGTGGTAAGCAATGAATACGCTCATGCGATGCTGGCCCTGAAAGCCCCAGCTACTGGTGATTACCTGCTACATCAGGGGGAGAAATATTACTTTTGGGAAACTACTGCGAAGGGCTGGCCACTGGGTATGCTGCCACCCAACACAGGCAATGTGAATTATTGGAAAACCGTACTCGCTCATGAATTATAACATCGCCATTCTTGGCCTTATCGAAATTTTTTCTGCCATCACCATTGGTGTGTTTATTCTGGTATTGACCTACAAAATCGTGCAGTGGGTGGGTAGAAGATATTATGGTATTGAGTCCTTTAATGTGGCCTACAGTATTTTCATGGCCTCCATTATCTTATCTGTTGGTATTATGGTGAGTGGAATCATCCAGCCGCTGATGTCTTCATTCAGGCTGTTGGATAAGCAAAGCGAAAGCTTCATATTGGCACTGAAGTACATTGGTATTGGCGGTGTTTATATTGCCATTGCCTACGCGGCGGCTATTTCTATTGGGCTGATCAGTACTTTCTTGTACAGCAAGCTCACACCCATCGATGAGTTTAAGGAAATCAGGGAAAATAACATTGGGGTAGCGCTGGTTATTGGTAGCATACTGATCACGCTCACGCTTTTCACCAGAGATGGGGTGATGCTGCTCATCGAAGCAATAGTGCCTTATCCAGAATTACCTCCGATGACCCTTTAATAATAGTTTTTTCCAACTTCGGCATAGGGGATGTCACCATCATACACGCCGGTAGCGTGCACATACATAAGCTCCTGGCTGGCGCCAATTTCGGAAGTGTAGTACCCGTATATGGTCATACTCTTCAGTAGGGAGAAAAAAGAGCCTCCCGGTGTGCTTCGGCCTTCGGATTCCATTTGTTGGAGTAGCTTGATCTGATCTTCCGGGGATAGTTTGAGGAAAGCATTCCCAAACTGCTTTTGGCTCAGTCTATCCATATTCTCCAGGCCAGCAATGAAGGTCTCCTTTTCCGGAACATCACTCACCATGGCCAGTACTCTGTCGATGTATTGGTTGACACCTGCGGCTTTTGCCCCAGGGGTGTCAGTAGTGGGGATAATCAGCTCTACCAGCTCCTGTAGCAGTGCATCCTGATCAGCAGAGAATGTCAGTGCTTGATAGGAGAGTTGTTTTTTGGATTCACAACTGCCAAGTGCGGCAATGAGTGATGCTGAGAGGCTGATGCCCGCCGCACTTAGCGACATATTGATCAATGCTTTTCGTCTGTCCATGGCGATTAGAGGTTTCTGGATTTTAATTGTTTCACAGCAAAATCAGCAGCTCGCGCCGTGAGGGCCATATAGGTAATAGAGGGGTTTTGACAAGGAGAGGAGGTCATACAGGCCCCATCCGTGACGAATAGATTCGGTACTTCATGCGCTTGGTTGTTGCCATTGAGAAATGAAGTCTTGGGGTCTCTTCCCATCCTGGCAGTGCCCATTTCGTGTATGCCAAACCCTGGCACCGCCCCGGCGGCATTGTCTTCAGCCGTGATATTGGTACATCCTACGTTTTCCAGCATCTCGGCCATAGAGTCCAGACAATCCTGCCGCATTCGTTTTTCGTTGTCTTTAATTTCTGCATTGAAAACCATCTTCGGGATGCCAAACTCGTCTGTTTCCGTCGGGTGTAGCCGGGCGTGATTGTCGTAGTAAGGCAGGGTTTCTCCAAATCCCCACATGCCTACCCTCCATTCACCAGCCTCCTTTACTTTGTTTTTAAAGTCTGCACCAAAGCCCTCCATACCAAAGGCTTTTGACCATCCCTCACGATAGGCAGACCCTTCAAAGCCATATCCCCTGGAGAAATCGGGCATATCTGAGGCTCCGCCTATGTTTCTATACCGCGGGATATAAAAGCCAATGGGGCGATTACCACGAGTGGTTCTGTCTAGAAAACCAGGGACTGTGGCGTTGACATCCATACCCAGGTGATGATCCATCAGGTAATGGCCCAGCACGCCACTGGTATTGCCAATACCGTCAGGAAATTCTTCAGATCTGGAATTGAGCAGGATCTGGGTGGAGGCCATTGCCGAGGCACAAATAAAGATCACTTTGGCCTTAAACTCTATGGTTTCTTTGGTCTCACTGTCAATCACTCGCACGCCTGATGCTTTCCGGGTTTCCGGGTCGTAAATGATGCTGTGTACTACACTGAAAGGCCGGATGGTAAGGTTGCCCGTGGCAGCTGCCGCAGGCAGAGTAGAGGACAAGGAGCTGAAATAAGAGCCCGTACTGCAACCGCGCCAGCATGGCCCACAGTAGTGGCAGGGTGCCCGCTCGCCAATGGGTTCTGTCAAAACAGCCGCTCTGGCGATGGTGAGGTATCTTTCAGGATAGAGTTCGCGGATTCGCTTTCTCAAATGCTTCTCCACCACATTCAGCTCCATAGGCTTTTGAAAGTTGCCGTCAGGGAGATAGTCGAGTCCCAGCTTTTCGCCGGAAATTCCCGCGAATTGCTCTACATAGTCATACCAGGGAGCTATGTCCTTATACCTGATAGGCCAGTCCACACCCACACCTTCTTTTTGGTTGGCTTCAAAATCCAGATCAGAAATGCGGAAAGTATAGCGTCCCCAGGTGATGGATTTGCCACCCACCTGATATCCACGTGCCCAGACAAATGGTTTTTCTTCTACATATGGGCTTTCTGAGTCCTTTGAGAAGAAATGCAACGCAGTTTTATCCAGGTAACCGATTCTTACAGCCTGTGAATATTCCTTTTTCTCCTCTTGGGTGAGTTGCCCCCTTAGGTCAAATTCCCACGGAGCTTTGTGTTCGGTGATGTAGTCTTTTCGATGCTCCACCGGGCGACCTCTTTCGAGCACCAGGGTTTTTAGGCCTTTTTCGGTAAGTTCTTTGGCGGCCCAGCCGCCGGAGACACCGGAGCCAATGACTATGGCATCATAGGCATCCGCTTTTTCTCCAATCTGAAAAGTAGTGTTAATGGGCATGTTGATCAGGTTTCAGCTACCCATTTTAATCATAATTCTTCAGAATCTGAAATACTCAGAGGCTTGATGCCTTTGGCAAGACCAACATCACCTTAATGTCAATAAGTTTCCGGTTCCAGGTAATTGGGATAAATCTTGATGTGCTCTTTTTTTACTTCCTTGGCGAGGAGCTCACGCATCTCCGTCAAATGGTATTTTGTTTTGGCAGAGACAAACATCGCCTGGTCATTTGCTCCGTTCTCGTTCAAATGAAGCTCAGCAATGTCTTCTACTTTATCTACTTTATTGTAAATCCTAATGGCCTTAATATCAGCAGCACCAATCTCCTCAAGGGTCTTTTCCACCACCTGTATGTGATCTTCATAAGCCGGGTTGGACACATCGATAACGTGGAGCAGGAAGTCCGCTTCCTTTACCTCTTCCAGAGTAGATTTGAACGACTCGATCAGGTTGTGTGGGAGTTTGCGAATAAAACCAACAGTATCGGACAGTAAAAAAGGAATCTGATTAATCACCACCTTGCGGACGGTGGAGTCCACTGTCGCGAAGAGTTCGTCTTTGGCATACACCTGCTCTTTACTAATGAGGTTCATCAGGGAGGATTTCCCCGCGTTGGTATAACCTACCAGCGCTACGCGCACGATTCCATCTCTTGATTTTCGCCTGGTGGCAGCCTGAGTTTCTATTTTGTCCAGCTTTTTACGGAGGACATTGATCTGATTTCGGATATTCCTTCTGTCAGTTTCTATCTCTTTTTCTCCGGCTCCACCACGTGTGCCAGTGCCTCCCCTTTGGCGTTCCAGGTGAGTCCACATGCGGGTCAGACGAGGCAGCAGGTATTGATACCTGGCCAGCTCCACTTGCGTTTTGGCCTGTGTGGTTTGGGCTCTTTTGAGGAAAATATCAAGAATCAGTAAACTTCTGTCGTATATTTTTACTTTCAGCTCCTTTTCGAGGTTGCGCAGTTGAGAAGGCGTGAGGTCATCATCAAAAATGACGTTGCCAATGTTTTTGGCCTTGACAAACTCCTTGATTTCTTCCAGTTTCCCTTTGCCAACAAAAGTTTTGGTGTCAGGACGCTCCAGCTTTTGAGCGTAAGTCTTCTCTACTTTGATGTCCAGTGTTTGCACCAGAAATTCCAGTTCTTCAAGAAACTCAATGGTTTTATCGTCAGCCTGAAACTTTGGGGTGACAGCTACCAACACGCCGTATTCTTGTTCTTTTTTAGTTTCTATCATAAAAATTCCCTGATATTGTGCTTCACTACATATATTGTTATCAGGAAGTTCAAAATTAACTAAAATCAGGAGGCTGCTCAGTATCATCCATGAAAATTGCGATTATCATTAATACCAGCTGGAATATTTATAATTTCCGCAGGGGTCTTTTGAGGTATTTTCTTGATCGTGGAGATGAGGTGATTGCCATCGCTCCGGGGGATGCATACTCGAAAAAGCTTCAGGACCTTGGATGCCGATTGATTGACCTGCCCATGTCTGCTAGTGGTATGAACCCCTTCACTGATTTTGTCTTGCTCCTGAAATTGCGAGGCATTCTGAAGGAAGAAAGACCCGACGTGGTGCTGACCTACACCATCAAGCCCAACATCTATGGTTCGTTAGCAGCCGGGTGGCTTGGAATCCCCTGTATCTGTAATGTGAGTGGATTGGGGACTACTTTTTTATGGAAAGGATGGGTAAAGAAAATGGCCACAACACTCTATTCATTTGCGTTTCGGTTCAATAGTTGGGTGTTTTTTCAGAACACGGATGATCGTAAAGAATTTGGCAGGTTTGTGAGGATTGATATGAGCAAAACAAGTCTTCTTCCTGGCTCAGGGGTAGATGTTGATCACTTTAAGCCCGATTCACCTCCAGAGAACTCCATTCCCGTCTTTTTAATGATTAGTAGGCTTTTGGTGGAGAAAGGAATATACGATTTCATTGAAGCCATCAGGATTTTAAGAAGGAAGGGGAGGAAGGCCGAGTTTCATTTGATTGGTGGATTGGATGAAGAGCATTCACGAGCGGTTTCCAGAAGTGAGTTGGAAGAGTGGATAGAAGAGGGATTGATCAGCTATCAGGAGCATATTGAGGATGTGAGGGTGGCTATTGCGCAGGCTGATGTGGTGGTTTTACCTTCTTACAGGGAGGGTACGCCGCGTACCTTGCTGGAGGCCGGCGCCATGGGGAAGCCATTGATAGCTACGGATGTACCAGGGTGCAATCATGTGCTCATTGATGGATACAATGGATTCCTGTGCAAAGTCAAAAATCCCAATGACCTTGCTGCGAAGATGAGCCTGTTTCTTTCCCTTAATGATGAGGAGCAATTTCAAATGGCTCAAAACGCTCGCCAGAGCATTGTAGAGCGGTTTGATGAGCGACTGGTCATCAAGCTTTATAGTGACAAGATGGATGAATTCGTTTCGGGCTTATAATGAACAGTATCAAGGCTATTTTTAGGTTTTGGCTTATCTTCGCCATCAAACTCAGTTGTTCTATATGATTTTCAATATTTCCACGATACGGTGGCTTTTCCTTGGGTGCGTGGTTTTTTTAAGTAGTTGTAAGGTTTACAAGCAGGACATTATGTTCCGGCTTGACGACAATTTCACAGAAGAGGATTTGTCTGAACCAGTGAAGAAGGCTGAGGAGAACTATCTGATTCAGGTGAATGACTATATTGAGTTAAACTTATTTACCAATGATGGGGAGCGAATTATTGATCCCAATCCTGAGATATTTAGTGGAAACAATAATCTGAACAATCGCTTAAATTCACGTCAGCAGTTTGAGTATTTGGTTCAGGTAGATGGTGTAGTCAAGTTACCTGTGGTGGACCGGGTAAACTTGGCCGGACTTACAGTCAACGAGGCGGAAATAGTGCTACAAAGCGCATACAATGAGTTCTATAAAGACTGTTTTGTAAAGATCAAAGTAAACAATAGGCGAGTGGTACTTTTGGGAGCGAATGGGGGGCAGGTGATACTTCTGGAAAATGAAAATGTTACATTGGCTGAGGTACTGGCCTTATACGGAGGACTCAGTCTTGGAGCGAAGGCAAACAATATTAAATTGATCCGCGGCGACCTATCCAACCCTATGGTCTATCAGATGGATTTAACAACAATTGACGGTATGAGATCCACGATCATCAAAGTAGAGCCGGGAGACATCATTTATGTTGAGCCCTGGAGAAGGCCCTGGCTGGCTGGTTTGAGGGACGTGTCCCCAATTCTTAGTATTACTTCCAGTGTGATCGCATTTTTTCTCCTAATTCAGAGTATCACGAGGTGAAGGATTTCGATCAAATAGAAAATACGCAAGGAGGAGATGAAATATTCAATTCCTTTGACCTGGAGAAGTTTCTGTTCATTCTGAGAAAGAGTTTGTTATGGATATTTTTATTCATAGCAGCCTCAGTCTCTCTGGCCTTTGTGTATGTGAGATACACAAAACCTGTTTTTCAGTCCACTTCGCTACTCAAATTAGATTTTGAAAGTGAAGCAACGACACTTGGGTTAACTTCAGGATTTAAAGGCACAATGGGTACCGGACTGTCCGGAGAGATTGAACTTTTAAGATCAAAGCTTTTCTTTGCAAAGGTCGTAGATGTAGTGGATCTGGATGTTTCATACTATTATTATGGTAGGTATCTGACAGATGAGCGCTATCGCAATAGTCCTTTTGTAGTTTCTTACAAAATCAAAAATCTTTCGTTCTATAACCGGCCGTTTGATGTCGTTCTAAATTCGGAAGATTCCTTCGAATTGATTTATGTACAAAATGGAATTGAACAAAGTCATACTTACAAGTTTGGCGAGGACATTATCACAGAGGATTTTAATTTCATTCTGCATAAAACGGATCAGTTTAAATATCCCGAGTCTACAGGAAAGTATTACTTCACTGTAAATAGTAAAGATGCCCTTATTAGCTATTTGCAAGGAAAGATTACAGTGAGTCCTGAGAATATTACTGCACGCACCATTCGGATCTCACTGGTGGATTATAATCGGTATAAAGCACGTGATCTGCTCATGGCTGTTGATACATTATATCTGGATTATACCAAACAAGCCAAAAATCAAGCACTTGAACAGAAGATAAAATTTTTGAACTCTCAAATCCTGGTTACTGAAGATACGCTTGAAACTTATGATTCATACTTTGAAAACTTCATAATAGAGCATCGTACCCTAAATTTAATGGCTGATATTCAACGTGTGATTGAGAATCTTATAAAATTAGATTCTGCTCAGCATCGATTGGATAGTCAACTTTCAGAAGCTCTTGAGTTTAATAGTAACTATGATAACTATGATTCTTTACTCTCCGAGTCAGCTGTTCCGGGCATGCCAATGTCTTTGAACGGATTTCTGATAGAATACAGAGAATTGTTAAATCAACGTAAGGAAAAACTAAGACATTACAATGAGAATACATATGTAATTAAGGGGATCGATGAGAAACTTGAAGTTTTTAGACAATCCATCGAGTCTCTGATTCCAAAGCATATCGAATACCTAAAGGAGCGGAGTAAAAAACTTGGTGCACAGAGCGCATCCCTTGAAAAATTGTTTGCCGAACTCCCATCTATGAGGACAAGTTTTGATAGGAACAAGCGATTTTACAACCTCCATGAAAGTTACTTGATGTCGCTATGGCGGACTAAAATGGATTTGGAAATTACAAGGGCAGGAACTGTTACGGATTTCGTAATTCTTTCACCCGCATCAATTCCAGCATCCCCTATCAAACCCCAGCCCACTATTATTTATGGTATATCATTGGCTGCTGGGTTTCTGATTTCTTTTGTATTCCTTCTGATTAGGTATTTGTTGCACAATAGCATTTCCAGTTATCGTGAACTGGAAAAGTTGGTGAATGTGCCGATCCTTGGGTCTGTTCCTGAGTTTACTACTCACAAGCTGCCATTGACCAAGCTGGTAATTATGCCGAGCTCAAAGTCAGCCATAAGTGAAGCGCTAAGGACTATCCGGACCAACATGGAGTTTCTGAATGGAAACAAGGTGACAAAAACCATTACCATCACCTCTACAATTTCCGGGGAAGGAAAGACGTTCGTTGCGGTCAACTTGGGGGCAGTGATGGCTTTCTCCAAGCAGCGAGTGTGTGTCGTGGACATGGATATGCGTAAGCCAAAGGTGCACCTGGCCTTTGGTGATGAAGCTCATTTCAAGGGAATGAGTACGTTGCTTATTGGCAAAAACTCACTGGATGAGTGCATAACCAATACTTCCATCCAGAATTTAGACTATATCCCCGCTGGCCCTAATCCTCCCAATCCATCGGAACTCATTCTGAATGATGAGTATGACAACATACTGGAAGAGCTAAAAACACGCTACGACCTGGTGATCTTGGATACGCCACCCGTAGGGCTGGTGACAGATGCAGTACTGAGCATGAAAAAGTCAGATCTTCAGCTTTATGTCGTAAGGTCTGATTACTCTAAGCGGTCATTTGTTAAATCCATAGAGAATCTCAAGAAGATGAACCGCTTCAACAACCTTACTGTAATCTTTAATTCCGTGAAGGCTGGCGGAAGGGGATATGGTTACGGCTATGGTTATGGTTACGGCTATGGCTACTACGAAGAATCTAAATAATAGCCCTACCTTTGTGGCCAGTTCGGGGAATATATGTTTGGATGGTTTTCTAAGAAAGTAGGGATTGATATCCGGGTTGATATTCATAGTCACCTGTTGCCAAATCTTGACGATGGGGTTCGTGATTTCGATGAATCACTCGAAATTATTCGTGGATTTTCCAGACTTGGCTTCAAAAAACTCATAACTACTCCACACATTTATTCAGATCACTACCCAAATAACCGTGAGACCATTCTGGGGGCCCTTGATCAATTAAAGGAATTACTGAGGCAGGAGAGGCTGAGCATAGAGGTGGAAGCGGCTGCAGAGTATTACATAGATTCTCACCTGATTGATCTATTAGACGGAAAAGCGCCAATCCTGAGTTTTGGAACCCCGCGATATGTACTGGTGGAAACCGGATTTCATACCAAGCCCATCATTTTTGATGAGGTCATATTCAAACTCAAGTCCCTTAATTACGTACCCGTCTTAGCCCACCCAGAGCGCTACATGTATTTGGAGGATGATCTGTCATGGTTAAGGCAGATTCGTGAAAAGGGTGTGAGGTTGCAGGTATCAATACCATCACTAAACGGATTTTACGGTTCAAACCCTAAGAGGATGGCGATGAAACTGCTCAAAGAAGGAATGGTGGATTTTTTTGGGTCAGACCTACACAGGAAGAGCCAGATGGAGGGTTTCGAGAAGTCATTGGGGATAAAAATTTCACCTCAAAATGTGCTGAACAATGAACTTATTTGATGGTTTGATTGTGGATAACTTTTCGATATGTGTTGATAAACCGCACTGAATTTTAAAGTATATTGTTTTAACTACAAACAGGCCCTTTTAACTTTTTTATATGCAAGAAGAGTATAAGCGCAAGGAAGAGAGAGAGTTGGTGAGAAAGTTTGAAGCGTTCCTTAAAAACAAGGAGCCATTTTACTTCGACGAAGAGACCTTTCTTCAGGTCATCTCTTATTATCAGAATCATGAGAAATACAATCAGGCGTTAAAGGCATGTGAAGTGGCTTTGGAGCAGTATCCATACTCCGTGGATATGCTGATGGAGCTGGCGGATGTGCTGGTAAAGCTGGATAGACAGGATGATGCGATAGAAAAGCTGGAGGAGGCGCTTAACTATCATCCAAATGACCCTGAGTTGCTAATGCAAAAGGGAACCATTCATTCTTTACTCTCGGAATATCAGGATGCGGTGGAATGCTATCAGAAGACCCTGGATTTTGCTGAGGATAAAGATGAGGTGTATTACAGCATCGGATTGGCCTTTCAGGGGATGGGCAATTATGAGGCCGCTGCGGAAAACTACAAACAAGCCATTGAGTTTAATATGCTCAATGAAAACGCGCTGTATGAACTCGCCTACTGCCTGGACGTGTCAGGCGAACTCGAAAGTAGCCTTGATTACTATCATAAATTCATTGATCAGGATCCCTATTCTGAATATGCCTGGTACAATCTGGGTATAGTCTATAACAAGCTCGAGCAGTTTGAAAAATCGATAGATGCCTACGAATATGCGGTGGCTATTGACGATGACTTTAGCAGTGCGCACTTTAATATGGGCAATGCCTACATGAGTCTGGAGCAGTATGACAAAGCACTAAATGCGTATACCAAAACCATGGACATTGAGGGGCCTACCTCGGAAACATATTGTCACATAGGTGCTGCATACGAAAAAATGGAGCAGCTCGAATTGGCCGTAAAAAACTATCAAAAAGCTACAAAGCTCGACCACCTTTATCATGAGGCATGGTATGGTCTGGGTATTTGCCTGGGCCTTCAGGAAAAGTGGTATGAGGCCATTCACTTTCTGAATAAAGCACTGAAGCTCGATGTGGAAAATGGCATTTACTGGAAGGCTGTGGCTGATGCCGAAGCGAAGATGGGCAATATAGTGTCTGCTTTGGAAGCTTATGCGGAAGCGAGTGAGATGGATCCTGAAAACCCTCAGGTATGGCTGGATTGGTCCAATGTTTATTATGAGCAGGGTGACTTTCAACTGGCTCAGGACACCGTAGAGGAGGGACTGGCCGAATGCCCTGATGATGCAGATTTGTTTTACAGGAGTGTAGTGTACCTTATTGAGGGAGGGAAATACAAGATGGCCATCAATCGCCTCGAAACTGCCCTTATTTTAGACTTTGAAGGCCACCTACAGTTGTTTGATTATTTCCCCAACTTGCACACTCAGAAAGCACTGTACAAAATCATCGAACAATACCGAAAAAACAATTAGTGGATCGGTAGGTCATTTTGAGCAGAATTTCTGATTTTTGTGCCTTCTAAAAAATCCCCTGTCAAAACATCTTTTATGAATTACCATTTAAATCAAATACCCTACCGTACGAGCAAGCCACGTAATACTGGTTATACAATGATTATGGATAAAGGCCTTAGTATCAGAGAGGTGGAGGATATGATTGACATATCCGGGGATTTTATCGATATCGTGAAGTTGGGCTGGGCTACATCTTATGTTACCAAGAATTTAAAGGAGAAGCTGGCTGTCTATAAGTCGGCAGGGCTTCCGGTTTACCTCGGTGGGACCCTTTTTGAAGCCTTTATTGTCAGAAATCAGTTCTCAGACTACCAGAAAGTGCTGGATCAGTTTGGTTTAGAGTATGCAGAGGTTTCTGATGGTTCCATAGAGATGAATCATGATGAGAAGTGTGGCTACATCAGTACGCTGGCAAAGCAGGTGACTGTGCTGAGTGAAGTGGGATCGAAGGATGCAGCAAAAATCATCCCTCCTTATAAGTGGATAGAGCAAATGCAGACAGAGCTGGACGCAGGCGCCTGGAAAGTAATCGGTGAGGCCAGAGAGAGCGGGAATGTAGGGCTTTTTAGGGATTCAGGAGAGGTAAGACAAGGTTTGGTAGAGGAGATACTTACCAAGATACCAGAGGACAAGATTTTATGGGAAGCTCCCCAGAAGGCTCAGCAGGTGTGGTTTATCAAGTTGATTGGTACCAATGTAAATCTGGGAAATATTGCCCCGAATGAGGTGATTCCTTTGGAGACGATCCGACTAGGGCTTAGGGGTGATACGTTTGATTATTTTCTCGATAGTCTTAAATAAGAAATATTAGCCACCCCTAGGTGGCTTTTTTGATGGTATGAAAAGAATTGTTCTACTCCTGAAAGGCATGGCCATGGGTGGTGCCGATGTGATTCCTGGTGTGTCTGGTGGTACGATTGCTCTGATCACGGGCATCTATGAAGAATTAATCCACTCTATCAAATCGGTGGATGCTGTGGCGTTGAAACTACTCCTGAAGTTGGATATTAAGGGTTTGTGGCAGCGCATCAATGGTGCATTTTTGGTGAATGTGTTTGCTGGTGTTCTGATCAGCATTTTTTCATTGGCCAAGCTCATTACCTATTTGCTGGAGGTTCATCCTATCCCTGTTTGGTCCTTCTTTTTTGGGCTTATTTTGATTTCGGCATACTTTGTCATGCCCCGCACACGTGGTTGGGCGGACTACCTTTCACTTTTTGTAGGGGCTGTTCTGGCTTATCTGATTACCTCACTCACACCAGGTGATACACCGGAGGAACTGTGGTTTATTTTTATTTCTGGGGCCATTGCCATATGCGCCATGATCCTGCCGGGAATCTCCGGCTCGTTTATCCTTCTCCTGCTGGGGAAGTATGAGTTTGTATTGGGTGCAGTTAAAACATTTGATCTATCCATTATTGTGGTGTTCGCTGCTGGTTGTGCTGTCGGGATTATTTCCTTCTCAAAGGTTATTCACTGGCTTCTGCTTCATCATAAAGGAGTCACATTATCCCTTCTGGCCGGCTTCATGGTCGGGTCACTCAATAAAATATGGCCCTGGAAAGATGAATCCGGAGATGTTTTCGTGAATTTGAGCCCCAATGACTTCACAACGGTCACAGATCAACCAAATCAACTATATTTAGCTATTATATTCTTTTCCCTTGGAATCATCATTGTAGGTGGTTTGGAGTGGTTAGGAAAAAAACTAGCTTAATAATGAAAAGATATGGTTTAATCGGGTTTCCGCTTGGTCACTCCTTTTCCCGTGGATATTTTCAGGAGAAGTTCACCCGACTAGGGCTTACTGAAAGTCACAAGTACGACCTTTTTGAAATAGAATACCTCAAAGATTTCCCTGCACTCTGGGAGCGATATCCTGATCTTGTAGGGGTGAATGTCACGGTTCCGCACAAGGAAAATATCCGTCGGTTTCTGGATCGGCTGGATAGCAGTGCCCATAAAGTGGAGGCAGTGAATGTGGTCAAGAAGGAGGGTAACAAATTAGTCGGCTACAACAGTGATTTTTTTGGATTCAGACAGTCCATGATTAATTATTTTCAGGGTAACGTGACCTGTGAGAAAGCATTGATTTTGGGCGGTGGCGGTGCTTCCAAAGCTGTAGAAGCCGCTTTTTTGGATTTAGGTATTAAGTACATGGTCGTTTCCAGGGATAAGCACAGAGGTGATCTGGTGTACCAGGATCTGAAAGACGACCCCACTTACGTTTCAAAGGTGGACATGATTGTTAATACCACGCCACTAGGCATGCATCCCAATCTGGAGAGCAAACCTGATATTCCTTATGATGTCATTCGGGCCGAACAATACTTGTATGATCTCGTTTATAACCCGGAAGAAACGGCATTTATGAAGGAGGGAAGACGCAGGGGAGCGCGCACCAAAAATGGATTGGAAATGCTGTATGTACAGGCCGATCGAGCCTGGGAAATTTGGAATTCCTAAATCTACATGGATTTTAAGATCAGTTCAGAATATGTGCCTACCGGCGACCAGCCCAAGGCTATTGCTCAGCTTACAGAAGGAATCAACAATGGAGAAGGTGCTCAGACCCTACTGGGGGTAACGGGCTCCGGAAAAACCTTCACGGTGGCCAATGTCATCGAGCAGGTACAGAAGCCTACACTGGTGCTTTGCCATAATAAGACCCTGGCAGCCCAGCTGTATGGGGAGTTCAAAAGTTTCTTCCCGGACAACTCCGTAGAATACTTCATTTCCTACTACGACTATTACCAGCCGGAGGCATTTTTGCCTACCACCAACCTCTACATAGAAAAAGACCTTTCTATTAACGAGGAAATCGAAAAACTCAGACTTAGTGCTACATCTGCGCTCCTTTCAGGACGCAGGGATGTTATAGTGGTCGCTTCAGTTTCCTGTATTTATGGTATCGGCAACCCCGAGGAGTTTGGAAAAAACGTCATTAAGGTTCAGGAGGGGGATACCATTCCTAGAAACCAATTTTTATTCCAGCTGGTGGATATACTGTACAGCCGCACGGAGGTGGAGTTTAAAAGGGGCACCTTTCGGGTAAAAGGTGACACTGTGGACGTCTTCATTGCCTATGCAGATTTTGCTTATCGCTTTATTTTTTGGGGCGATGATGTGGAATCTATTCAGCGGATAGACCCTCAGACGGGCGAGAAGCTTTCAGAAGAGCGCATTGTGAGCATATTCCCGGCCAACCTTTTTGTTACAGGAAAGGAGTTGCTTCAGGTGGCCATTAGGGAGATTCAGGATGATATGATGGCTCAGGTTCAGTTTTTCGAAGAGGAGCGCCGTTTTTTGGAAGCCAAACGACTGAAAGAAAGAACCGAGTTTGATCTGGAGATGATCCGTGAGATCGGATACTGCTCCGGTGTGGAAAATTACTCGAGGTATTTTGATCGCCGTACAGCGGGCGCACGACCTTTCTGTTTATTGGATTACTTCCCGGATGACTACCTGATGATCGTGGACGAGAGCCATGTTACAATCCCTCAGATCAGGGGGATGTGGGGAGGTGATCGGAGTAGGAAGGTAAATCTGGTGGACTATGGTTTCAGACTGCCTTCTGCTTTGGACAACCGACCGCTTACTTTCAATGAATTTGAAAGCATGCTGAATCAGGTGGTGTTTGTAAGCGCTACCCCTAGTGAATATGAGTTAATCAAGTCTGAAGGGATTATCGTGGAGCAGCTCATTAGGCCCACGGGGCTTTTGGATCCTATTATAGAGGTACGGCCTAGTGTTAATCAGATAGATGACTTGCTGGAGGAAATATGGCTGCGGGTGGAGCGAAAAGAGCGGGTGCTGGTGACCACACTTACCAAGCGAATGGCCGAGGAGCTGACGAAGTATATGAGCAATGCGGGCGTGAAGACCCGCTACATTCATTCAGAAGTGGATACACTGGATCGGGTGGAGATATTGCGTGAGCTGCGTCTGGGGGTTTTTGATGTACTTGTGGGGGTAAACCTGCTCAGGGAAGGACTCGACTTGCCTGAGGTTTCCCTGGTCACTATCATTGATGCCGATAAAGAAGGATTTTTAAGAAATGAACGTTCTTTGGTTCAAACCATTGGTCGGGCTGCCAGGAATGAGAATGGGATGGTAATCATGTATGCAGATAAGATTACGGATTCCATGCAGAGATCCATCGACGAGACTAACAGGCGACGAAGTATCCAGCAGGCCTACAACGAGGAACACGGAATAGTGCCTAAAACCATCATTAAAAACAGGGAAGCCATCTTGGGGCAAACCTCTGCGGCGGATAAGAAGAAGGGCGCCAAGAAATATTATACAGGAGATGAAGTGGAGCTGACCGTGGCAGCGGATCCTGTAGTTGCATATATGAATAAGGACCAGTTGAAAAAACTGGCTTCAGACACCCGTAAGCAGATGGAGAAGGCAGCCAAGGATCTCGACTTTATGGAAGCTGCCAGACTAAGGGATGAGATGCTGGAGATCGAGAAAATGTTAAAGAAGTGACTCCAGCCATGAGAGGATTCCGCCCATCAAACCAACAAATTCTGTTATTTTAGCCACCTGAATTATTAAATCGATATGTACAAGCGCATTAATGGCATCCAGCACATCGGAGTAGGTGTTTCCGACTCTGAGGTTTCACAAAAATGGTATCGGAAATTCATAGGAATGGACATTCCTATTTTTGATGGAGTAGCTCCAGCTCCATTGATGGACGTGTACACAAAAAACGAAACCATTACCAAGCGAGCTACCATGATTTTGAACCTTCAGGGTGGATGCGCTATGGAAGTGGTCAACCCTACTTCATTTACCCCACGTCCGCCGGATTTCGAGACTCAGCTAGGTGATATTGGGATCTATATCAATCAGGTAAAAGCACTGGATGTGGAGGCTGCCTATGTTCATTTTGAGAAACACGGAGCCATCCTGCGCTCGGGTATCGTGGACATGCCCGATGGAGGGAGGACTTTTTATGCAGAAGATCCCAATGGTTTGTTATTCCAGATTCTTCCTGGGCGCAACTTCTACACGAAGGGGCATCACATCACCGGTGGGCCAAATGGCTGTGTGATTGGTGTTTCAAACATTGACAATTCACTGAAGTTGTACGCCGATGTATTGGGGTATGATCAGGTTGTTTATGATGAAACTCGTGTTTTCGATGATTTCAAGTCACTTCCTGGGGGCGAGAAATCTTTCCGAAGAATCCGGCTAACACAATCCAATCCTCCCGGCGGAGGTTTTGCCAAAGTGTCTGCTGATACTTACATCGAATTGATTCAGGCTCAGGACTATCAGCCGAGAAAAATTTATAAAGGTCGAATCTGGGGAGATATTGGCTTTGTCCATGTTGGGTTGGATGTTCGTGGAATGAAGGCGCTGGGTGAAGAGCTGGCCACAAAGGGCTTTGGGTTTACCTGCGATACCCGGGATACCCTGGATATGGGTGGAACCACCCGTGTGCACTGTACATACATAGATGATCCGGATGGCGTGCTGATAGAAATGATCGAGGTGTATAAAATTCCGATCATCGAAAAGCTGGGTGTATTCCTGAATGTAGAGAAGCGTGATCCTTTGAAGCCTCTGCCAGATTTCATGCTGAAGGCGCTGAAATTTAGCAGAATAAAGGACTGATACGGCTTAGCTGATCTGACCCATAGCTTTCTCTTTGATGATTTCTCCTACAGGACGATTTTCAATTTTGCTTTCCAGCCAGGAGATGATGTCAAAATAGACGAACGCCCGCTTGTCATATTTGCTTTGAGCCAAATTAAGCAGCTGATTTCTGAGCTCGACAAACCCCTGGATCAGTTCCTTTTGGGTGGTCTCTCTGCTCAGGCTTTTCAGGAAAGCCAGGATATACTGCTGAAATGAATGCAGATCGTGTTTTTTGAGTAGAAAACGATAAGTAGATCGAATGTAGTAATCGATCACGTCGCGGTTTCCCAGCTCATAGTGGGTGATGAGGTTGACGATTCTGGCAAAGGAGTGCACGTCCTGACGAATGTCTTCATCTTCTGAATTGATGATTCGGTTCAGCCATTTGAGGGCCTTCCGGTAGTTGGCGTTTCCAAAATAAAGACAGGCAATTTTGTAGAAAAGCACCAGCTCGGAGTGTTTGTCCAGCATACCGATATACCCTTCCAGCCTCTTTTCTATCCGTTGTAGGAGATTGACCCCACGCTGAAAATCACCTACCATGAAGTAGCCGTTGAACTGGTGAGCATAGCTGTACTTAAAGAGCCTTATTTGCAGATTTTCATTCAGTTTTACTAAACGGTGGTTGGCAAGCTCCCTGAGTCTTCGGTGAGTTTCCTGAAATTCTTCATGTTTCTGTAGTCTTGCCTGTGCATTCAGCAGGTGGTTGAGTCCTTTTAAGTACATTTCAAAATAATAGGCAGAGGTGGGCGGGTAATCAAACAGGCTGACCCATTTTTTGGCATACTCAAAAACCTCATCAAAATCCTGAATAAAACTATAGTAGCTGAGTTGAATGTCATACCAGAGGAGCCGTTCTCGAAAGGAAAACTCCGACTGATTCCATTCTGGAATTTGGGAGGAGAAGATGTTGCTGATCCTGTCATGGTCCTCTTTGTTTCTGATGTATCCTGTTTTCAGATAGATCGCGCTTAGTTCCACAGAGAGGTTGGTGAGCAAATTCACCCTGGTTATTTTTTCATTGATGTCATTGGATTCGGCAACCACCTGACTTACGCGTTTTTGATTGCCTTTGCCTATCGAGTAGGGGAGCAGATTTTTCTCCCACTTGAGGACCTCCAGCTGGAGCTCCAGGTTATCACTTTTCTTGATTACTTTCTTGGCTTTCTGTAGGAGCTGCATGCTTTGCTGGTACAGGCTTCTGTCAAAGAGAATCTGGATATAGTCGATCTGCTCACGAATGTTAATGTCCTCGTTGGAGGAGGCAGTGTATTCTTTCAGGCTTTGGAGGATTTTCTTGTATAGATGCGCCTTCAGGTTACTGAACTGGCGTGGGTTGATCCATTCATTTTGCCGAATGATAAGATCTTCATCAAATGCTTCCATTTTGTCCAGGGCATCGAATAACATCAGGTATTTCGCATCGTCCTGATTTTGACCTTTGTTGCGGACTTTGAAGTAGCGCTTTTCATTTTTGCGCATGGATCGGATAAGGGTGAACAAGTGATCTGATCGCTCTTTAGGCATAGTAATTAAAAATACATTTTATATGCAATTTAGGCTGATTTGATCTGAATTGGTATAATAGAAATCGTAATTAAAAATTTATTTGATTTTTGGCTTCACCAGTTCCCCTATACTTTCGGGGAGTTAAATCAATGTGTGAATGCACGGCCAGCGGAGGAAACCTTTCCTCAAAGCATCTTGAGGCCTTTTTAAATAAGATATCATGAGTGATAAAGTATATGTGTTTGATACTACCCTGAGAGATGGCGAGCAGGTCCCTGGTTGTCAGTTGTCCACTCCCGAGAAAATTGAAGTGGCGAAGGAGTTGGAGATACTGGGTGTGGATATCATAGAGGCGGGCTTTCCAATTTCCAGCCCCATGGATTTTAACTCGGTCATCGAGATTTCCAAGGCCGTTTCTGATCCTATTATTTGTGCACTCACACGTTCTGTAGAGAAAGATATAGACTTTGCGGCTGACGCCTTGAAATACGCCAAGCGTAAAAGAATACACACAGGTATAGGCTCTTCCGATTACCATATCAAATACAAATTTAAGAGTGACAGAGAGAAGATATTGGAGCGAGCTGTAGCTGCTACCAAATATGCCAAAAAGTACGTGGAGGATGTAGAGTTCTACTGCGAGGATGCCGGACGTACTGACAATGAGTACCTGGCCCGAATGGTGGAAGCGGTGATCAAAGCCGGGGCTACAGTGGTGAATATTCCTGACACCACGGGCTATTGTCTGCCAGAGGAGTATGGTGCCAAAATCAAATTTTTGAAAGAAAACGTGAAGGGGATTGACAATGCGATTATTTCATGTCATTGTCATAATGACCTGGGGCTGGCTACTGCCAATACCATGGCAGGTGTACTGAATGGCGCCCGACAAGTGGAAGTCACCATCAATGGTATCGGAGAGAGAGCAGGTAACACTTCTTTGGAAGAGGTGGCTATGATCCTGAAAACGCATAAGGATGTGGATCTGCACACCAACATTGACAGCAAACACATCTATGCGTTGAGTCTGCTGGTGAGCAAAATGATGAGAATGCCGGTGCAGCCAAATAAGGCCATTGTGGGCAGAAATGCTTTCGCGCATTCTTCCGGTATTCACCAGGATGGCGTGATTAAGCATCGAGAAAATTATGAAATTTTGGATCCTGAAGACGTGGGTATCCCACAGTCATCCATTATTCTCACCGCCAGAAGTGGCAAGGCCGCATTGAAATATCATTTGGACAGACTGGGCTATTCTCTGGAAGAGGCTCGGGTGGAAGAGGTCTACGATGACTTCTTGAAAATGGCTGATGCCAAAAAAGACGTGACTGATGATGATCTGATTATTTTAATAGAAGGATCGCTGCCAGAGGGGGGTATTAAGCTGAAAAATGTTCAGATCATTTGTGGGGAGTCTGTGTTTCCTTCAGCCACAGTAGAGTTGGAGGTTAATAAAGAGATCATTCATGCCTCGGCCACAGGTACGGGATCCATTGATGCCGCTTTCAGGGCGGTGGATGAAATATTGGGAGAGGTGTTTGATATGGATGAATTTTTGGTGCAATCTATGGGTAATAGAAATGATGATGGCAAAGTGCACCTGCGTGTGAAATATCAGGATCAGCATTATATGGGATTTGGAGTTCATAAGGATATCATCATAGCGTCAGTCAAAGCCTATGTCGACGCTATTAATAAGATCACTTCCGTAAAGAGTAAAGTGCTCAAGGCAACCGCGTAAACTAGTAGAATCTAAATATTCCAGTCCTCGTTTGGCCCTTCACAGTTTTGTGAAGGGCTTTTTTTGTTATTGACCAATCTGGTCAAGAGGGGTTGAAATGCACGTGTTAGTTGCTGATTAAATGAGGTATTTACACTTCTTCAAAAATTATCAATATTCCGAAGTAAATTTTATACATGATCGTTAAAAATGTAAGGATATATTGTGAGCGATATAAAAATGGGCATAAACATGGAGATAGTTTTGGTATTGTGAAAGGAAATTCTGTTTCTTTGGCGCGCTTGAACGTGACCAATCTGTGACAGACGAATCTCTTTCGGCACCCACCCAACCAGCATAGTAAGTTGACACAGTGACTGATTTTCGCAAGTCAGAATCTGTGAGTTTTTCACATTTAAAACCTAATTCATTATGCGAAAACTATTACTTACAGTGGGTACAGTCCTGCTTATGGCGTTTACAGTAAACGCCCAGAATCAGAGGTTATGTGCCTCAGATGAAGTTTTTGAAAGGCAAAATGCCAATCCGAAGACCTTCGAACTTCGTAAAAATGTCGAGGAGCATACCAGAAACTTCCTGGCCAAGGGAGGTAAAGCCAACCAGCGCACCGGAATTTTGAATATCCCGGTTATCGTGCATGTTATTTACAATACCTCACAGCAGAATATTTCTGACGCCCAAATTCAGTCTCAGATTGATGTACTTACAGAGGATTTCAGAAAAATGAATGCTGATGTGAGTCTTACTCCTTCAGAGTTTGCACCATTGGCATCTGACATTGAAATAGAATTTTCTTTGGCACAGATCACCAGAAAGTCAAGCTCGAAAACTTCCTGGGGAACTAACAATGCTATGAAATCATCCGCTCAGGGCGGAGTGGATGTAGTGAATCCTGATGAATACCTGAATATCTGGGTATGTAATATCGGTGGAGGTATCCTGGGTTACGCACAGTTTCCTGGTGGGCCAAGTTCTACAGACGGAGTGGTCATTTCGCCACAGTATTTCGGAAGCATTGACCGACAGGGTGCTGGCGAAAACTTTTACCTTAGTTCTCCTTTTGACCTGGGAAGAACAGCTACCCACGAGGTGGGGCATTACCTGAACCTGAGACATATCTGGGGAGATGGTAACTGTAATGCAGATGACTTTGTGACGGATACGCCTACAGCAGGTGGGGCCAACTACGGTTGTCCAAGCTACCCATCCAAGTCGTGTACTAACAACGGAGGATATACCAGCGACATGTTCATGAACTACATGGACTATGTAGACGATGCCTGCATGTACATGTTTTCTGCAGGACAGAAAGCACGTATGGATGCCATTTTTGAGCCGGGAGGATCGAGAGAAACGCTTGGGACCTCTACTGGTGGTTGTACATTAGCTGCTCCATCAGGATTATCGTCTTCAAATATTGGTGACAACAGCTTCACCTTATCATGGAGCAGCGTTTCTGGAGCTACCGGGTACGACGTAAGTGTAGATGGGACTGTGACCAGCACATCCGGTACTTCTACTACCATTACCGGTCTCACTCCCGGCACTACGTATACCACCAAAGTAAGATCTAAGTGTGCCAGCGGAAGCGGCGCTTACTCTGCTAACCTGATGGTAACTACCACGGGCAGCAATTGCAGCACCGGACCAGTAACGCTTTCGCTTACGTTGGATAACTACCCATCTGAAACCAGCTGGACCCTTAGCAAAGATGGTTCTACTGTGGCTTCAGGGAGCGGTTATAGTACCAGCGGCCAGACTGTCACTGAAGTATTCGACTTTGGTAGTGGTAGCTATTCATTTACCATCAATGATTCTTACGGCGATGGTATTTGCTGTTCGTACGGAAACGGTTCTTATTCATTGACAGATGCCAATAGCACTGTGATTGTATCAGGAGGAAATTTCTCAAGTTCTGAGAATACTAGCTATTGTGTAGAGGGTGGAGGACCTGCCCCTGATACTCAGGCGCCGACAGCACCTGGATCCCTATCAGCATCTAATGAAACTCAAACCACAGTGGATTTGAGCTGGAGTGCTTCATCGGACAATGTAGGTGTGACAGGCTACGATGTATTTGTAGATGGCAGTTTGGATGGCAGTACCACAGGTACGTCCTACTCCGTAACAGGATTATCATCCGCGACTACTTATTCACTTTCAGTGAAAGCAAAAGATGCTGCTGGTAACATGTCAGCTTCCAGTACGGTTTCGGCTACTACACTATCTTCTGGTGGCGGAGGTTCCAACGTACTGCTGACAAGCTATTTCGAATCAGGATGGGATGGTTGGTCTGATGGCGGCAGCGATGTAGCCAGATACTCAGGTACCAGGTCCTATGAAGGTTCTTATAGCATCCGACTGAGAGACAACTCTGGTACCGCATCAGCAATGACATCTGGTGCGATGAACGTAAGCGCATATGACCAGATTTCAGTCGAGTTTTATTTCTATGCCTATAGCATGGAAAACGGTGAAGACTTCTGGGTGAGGTATTACAACGGCAGCTCATGGAGCACGGTGGCGACCTATGCCCGTGGAACCAACTTTGACAATAACACTTTTTATGTGGCTACGGTGACCATAGATGCTTCCAACTATGCTTTCCCAAGTAATGCGCAGATAAGATTCCAGTGTGATGCCAGTGGCAACAACGATCAGATTTACATTGACGCTGTGACGGTAACAGGTATCAGTGGCGGCGCCAAGTCTGCCGGCAATTCCATAACCGCTCTGGATATGGAGCGAAGAGTGGTTGAAGCGGACAATGGCATTGACATTGACGGATTCAATATGTATCCTAACCCCACCGTAGACCGAATATCCCTGATGGTGGATGTGGATGAAGATGCGGAGGTACAGATGGTTATTCATGATGTACAGGGCAGAGTGATTCTCAAAAAAGCATGGAACGGACTAGAAGGTGTGACCAAGCTGGATGTGGACGTAAGTTCACTGGAGAAAGGGCTCTATTTTGTCAGAGTGAGTGATGGTAATGGATTAAATGATATCCAGAAACTGATTAAGAGATAATACTTCTTTAATACAATGGTAGAAAGCCGGCTCAAGCATTTGAGCCGGCTTTCTTTTTTAGGTAGTGATTGATTTTTGGATATCTTCGGGGAGCAAAAAACGAAAAACGCTAATGCCCATATCTAATGCCAACTTCCGGTTTCTGAATGAGCTGAGTCTCCACAATAACAGAGAGTGGTTTGCCGAGCATAAACACGAATATGAAGTCTTCCATGAGGAAGTGAAGAACCTGGCAAAGGATCTAGAAGTGCTGATGAATGAGCACGATTTACTAGCCGGAGGCAGAGTCTATCGGATATACAGAGATGTGCGTTTTTCAAAAGACAAGACACCTTTCAAGGATTATTGGGCCGGGAGCTTTCGCAGGGCTACAGCACTCCTGAGAGGCGGGTACTATTATGAGATTGCCCCGGGAAGATCCTTTGTAGCCGGTGGTTTTTTCGGCCCGAACCCCTCGGATTTGCTGCATATCAGGAAGCAAATCAGCCAGGAGCCGGAGCCACTATGGGAGGTGCTTAATCAGAAGGAGTTCAAGCAATATTTCGGAGAGTTAAAGGGAGATGCCGTCAAGACCTCACCCAAGGGTTTTTCTATTGACGATCCGGCCATTATGCTCATCCGGCAAAAGCAGTTTGTGATAGAGCATTATTTCACCGATGAGGAAGTGCTGTCACCTGATTTTCCTGAAACCATAAATAGTGCATTCAGAGCGATGAGGCCTTTTTTGGATTATATGAGCGAAATCCTCACCACGGATTTGAATGGAGAATCAATGGTATGATTGTTTACCGTTGGTCAAATTTGCTCCGGTGATGCCTAATCCCGATCGTTTTGTTATATAAAAGCATATGAAATACACTTTTACCCTTCTCGTATCAATCGCTTTTGCGATCATGGTTTCCGCCCAGGAGACTCCGTCAACCTCATATGAAGAAATTCCTGATTACCCAGCCGAATTTACAGCAGAGACGGTAGTGGCCCGAATGGTTGACGGTTTGGGATTTAGGTACTATTGGGCTACGGAAGGTCTACGGTCTGAGGACCTGTCTTTTCGCCCTGGTGATGAAGCCAGATCAACACGAGAAACATTGGAGCATATTTTCGGTCTCACACTGGTGTTAGTGAATTCCACTCGAATGATCCCGCATAGCTCGCAAGAGGTTACGGATCTGTCATTTGAAGAACTGCGAGCCCAGACCTTGGCAAACATTTCGGAAGCTAGCCAAACCCTGAAAAGGGGAGGGGCCAGGTTGGAGGACTTTCAGGTTATTTTTCAACGGGGTGAAGCGCAAACAATTTTCCCCTTTTGGAATCAGATCAATGGCCCGATTGCCGATGCGCTATGGCATGTGGGACAGGTAGTGTCATTCAGGCGTTCGTCAGGCAATCCTTTGAACCCGAATGTACAGGTGTTCACAGGTACTGTGAGCGAATAGTCAGTTTCGCTTTTGAAATATTGATTTCAGGCTCTCGGTCACCACAGTCAGAAAAATCAGTGATCCGCCTATATAAGTGCGGCCAGCAGGGACCTCATTAAGTACCAGAAAACCTAGCAACGTACCTAACAGGGGGGTGAGTGCGCTGATCACACTCACAGTACTCACCGTGAAATGTTTGAAACTAAGGACAAGAAGTGTGTGACCTGTAGCCGTCGTGAATAGGCCCAGAATTAGCAATGCTTCCCAGTCTGTGGAGAGTTGTGCAGGCTCAAATTCAAAACCAAAAAGAACTGGCCAGAGGAATAACGAAATAAAGAGTAGCTGATAAAACATCAGGGTAATGCCTGATTGCTGAGCCACACGCTTCTTCATGAGGATGTTTCGTATAGAGTAGCAAAGGGCAGAAAAAACCCCAATAGCAATCCCTAATGTGTGTTCATTTTCAAAACTCAGTTCAGGAGCTAATAATGCCACACCCACAAAGGCCAGTATCCCCAGAGCCAGACTACTTTTCTGAAAGGGAATTTTCAGCATGAAGGGCTCCAGAAATGCCGTGATTACCGGGTAGGTAAACAAGGAAAGCATACCTATCGCGACGGAGGAAAGTTTCAGGGAATAGAAGTAAGTTACCCAGTGGCCAGCCAGAAGCAGGGAGCTGCCAAAAAGAAGCCAAAAGTTCTTACGATTGCCAATACGTAAGTCAAACTTCCCTACTTTCAGCACAATAAACAGGGCAACAGCGCCAATAATACATCTCATCCAGATGGTAACCGGTGGGGGAAGTTCAATATATCTGCCAAGAGTGCCGGAGCTGGACATGATAAAAATGGCCAGTCCTAGCTGGAGTAAGTGAGCGAGTTGCTGATTCATGCGGGCCAAAGGTAAGTGATTATCACTTTTGACCGAGGAGTACTCACTTCAGGAATTTAATTATCCGGATCAACCAATCTGAGCTATTTCCGTTCTCAGCATCAACATGATGCAAATACTGATCATTGAAGATGAAGTGAAGGTAGCCAACCACCTGAAAATGGGTCTGGAAGAGCAGGGGTTTGCGGCGGACATTGCCTATGATGGAAATGTTGGACTTAGGCTTTTTGGCCAGAAGGCATTTGACATGGTGCTTGTGGACGCGATTCTCCCCGGGAAGAATGGATTCGAAATCTGTCGGGAAATCCGGGTGCAAAATTCTGAAGTGAAAATCATCATGCTTACGGCACTGGGAACCACCGATGATAAAGTGGAAGGACTGGAGTCTGGTGCGGATGATTACATGGTGAAGCCGTTTGATTTCAGGGAACTTCTGGCAAGGATACGAGCCATTTTGAAGCGCAACCTACCTTATACAGGGAAGGAGCGCTTAAAAATTGGGGACCTACTATTGGATATGGAGCGGAAGACTGCCAATAGGGCAGGAGTGAATATAGATCTCACAGCAAAGGAATATGCCCTTCTGGAGTTTTTGATGAGAAATAAAGGTAAGGTGCTTTCCAGAATGGAAATCACAGAGAAAGTATGGGATTTGGATTTTGATCCGGGAACCAACGTGGTGGATGTCTATGTGAATATTTTGCGCAAGAAGATTGACAAACAATTTGAAAACAAACTGATCCATACCCGCGTGGGTATGGGCTATTATCTGGATGACCTTTCTTAAGATCAAACTACGCTCTCCGGCCATCAACATCAAGGATGCACTCGTCCTCCGGTTTGTGTTGATTTTTGGGGTACTGTGGGTACTGGCTTCATTTTCCATCTATTATTCTTCGGCTCAGTTTCGACACGATGAGTTTTACCAGCGCCTGCACACCAGAGCCAGTACTGCGGCCAAGTTGCTCATAGAAGTAGAGGAAGTAGATGCCTCACTGCTTAGAAAAATAGAGGATGCTAACCCCATCAAACTGCCGGGGGAGCGTATCACTATTTATGACTATAACAACGTGGAGATTTTCAGCACAGACACTCAGGATTCCATTCGCATGGATGAGGAGCGGTTCAATGATATTCGCCTGGAGGGGGAATACCGCTGGAGGCAAGGCAGCGTGGAAGTCTTGGGTCTGCTCTATACTGATCAGTATGAGCGGTTTGTAGTGGTGGCAGCCGGCCAGGATGTGTATGGTTTCAGAAAGCTGGACAACCTCCGAAATATACTGATTACAGTATTTTTTATTTCTCTCATTGTCATCGCCATGGCGGCCCGGTTGTATGCCGGAAATGCACTTCGTCCGATTTCCGAAGTGGTGGAGGAGGTTAACCAGATCGGTATCAGCAACCTGGGTAAAAGAGTCTCAGAAGGAAACGGAAAAGATGAAATAGCTACCCTGGGGATCACCTTCAACCGGATGCTCGATCGGCTCCAAAGTGCTTTCGAAAGCCAAAAAAGTTTCATCACCAACGCTTCCCATGAGTTGAGAACACCCATGACCAGTGTGCTATCTCAGGTGGATGTAGCCTTGCTAAAGGATAGAGATGCGAAGCATTACAAGGGCACGCTACAATCCGTACGGGACGATGTACAGGAGCTCTCTGCACTGGCAGGTAAGTTGCTGCTACTGGCTCGAGTGGATGCATTCAGAGAGACCTTTGAGCCTATCAGGGTTGATTCTATCCTATGGCAGGCCATCAGTGAGGTCTCCAGACATTTTAAGAATAACATTCTTGTCGACTTTTCTTCTGACATTGATGATGAGCAGTTTTTTACGATCATGGGCAATGAGCAGCTGATAAGAAGTGTACTGCAGAACCTACTTGAGAATGCGTGTAAATACTCCAAGGGTAAGGATGTGCGGGTATTGGTGGAGCTTGCGGCAGAAGGGTTGTGCCTTAAGGTAGAAGACCAGGGAGTGGGCATAGCACCCGAGGATCTTCCTGAGATAGGTCAGCCTTTTTACAGGGGGAAAAACACTTCGGGATTTTCAGGGAGTGGGATCGGTCTGAACCTGTCTAAAAAGATCGTGGAGTTGCACCATGGGACCTTTTCCCTGGACTCGCGCATGGGTGAGGGCACACGGGTGAGCATTTCTTTTGAGTACCTCGGATTTTAATTCTTTTTTAATCTCCCACTTAGGAGGGCTTAATCCCCGGGCCGTTTTCTCTCCTAAACCAAGAAAAATATTAAACCCATGATTACAAAATCTAAAGAGAGCGTTACTGCAGTGATAGTGACCCTCTTGTTCGTCCTTGCATGTAGTGTTGCAGTTTATTTTTTCTCTTTAAAGAGCCTGGCTGCAGATGAACTGACTTCAGAGAAAGTAAGAACCGAGAAGATGCTTTCTGAAAAGCTGGCGCTTTCGAAAGAGATAGAGAAGTTGAAAAGCGAGATTGTTGGATATAAAGGCAAAAGTGCTGATTTGGATAAAAGACTCATGAGTCTGGAGACTCAGCTTCAGCAGAAGGAGAGCGAGTTGAAAAACCAGGCGAGAAAAGGTGAGACGACCATCGCTGATTACAAAAAGCAATTGGCTGATTTGCAGGCCATCAGAAACAAACTGAACGAGGAAATAGCCAGACAAAATGAGCAACTCGTTGCTTTGCAAAAAGAGAATGGAAACCTCAAAAATACCATCGCGATGATGGAGGAGACCCATGAGGACCTGGTGACCAGAAACACAGTATTGTCGCAGCTGATCTCAGAGAACTATGGTGTGGAGGCTCATAAGAAAAGAAACAAACTGACGGTGAATTCTAAAAGAACTAAGGAAATTTTGTTGGGCTTTGATGTGCCAACGGAGATGACCGAAAAGCTTTCGTTCAAGATCACCTCACCCGACGGTAAAGCAGTGGCGAGCAACAACTCAAAGACCATTACTTATACTGTGAAAGAGGATTTTGAATTCAGTGATTCAGAAGTGATGGCCAGTATAAATGGTACTTATGCCAGCATTTCGGACAAAAGAAATAAGAAGCGTGTAGTACTCACTTACAAACCCGAGCAGAGGCTTGTCGGAGGAGTGTACATGATCGATATCTTCTCTGACAGCACCTTCGTGGGTAGCAGCCAGATCAGATTAAAATAGTAGTAAAGAAGTTTGAGTTAAGGTTAGGTGAAAGGTTGAGGGGCCGTCAGTTGGTTGACGGCCCTTTTTTATTGTTAGCTGTCATGCCCGCTTGATCACTCCCAGAAGGAGAGAAATCACGGCAATGATCAGCAGAATGTGAATCAAACCACCTAGGCTGTAAACAAAGAACCCGAGCAACCATCCGATTACCAGTATGACTGCAATTAGATATAGTAAAGATCTCATAATTGTTATTGTTTGGTTGTGTTATAAGGTTCAAAAGTCTTTCCAGAATGGATAAATACGGTTATCTGCCCTGAGAAGGGGTTTTGGTGCTAAGCAATTATTTCAAAATGAAGACTTTTTTCTCAATTTTGGACACATCCCAGATGATGTCTCGTCAAAAAGTGATCTCATTGCGCAATCCTGTCAGTATAAGGGTGGTGGAAGAAAGCTCAGCGGGTTGACCATTGACGAGTGTCGACTTTTGCAGCTCAGGAGAACTCAAAAGAATCTTCCACTCCGGTTGGGTTTGGGTGATGATGAATCCCTTCTTTGTTTTCTCAAAGGAGATCAGGTTGTCACCTACCAGGATGTTCTCCAGCTTCACTTCATCCCACGCTGTTGGGAAATGAGGTTCGAAAGTGACCGTTTGGTTATATGCCTCAGGTTTCAAGCCAAAGTAATGCGCTACAATGGGGGTGGCTACTGCGTAAATGTTCCAGGCCTGAACGATCATGCCATAGTCAGGGCTCACCTCATACATGGAGCCCGGTAGTGCATAGCCAAAGCCATTGGCTAATTTTTTCAGGTAATCCAGAGACGCATCCGGATGCCCGTATCGGGCTTCGCTGATGGCTTGCACACCTGTGGGCAGGGTCATTACTGCACCTACGTAGCTAAACGATTTCCACTTGGAGGCCTTACCCTGGTTTTCATCCCTGTCTATACCAGTCACATACATACCAAAAGGGTTGGTGTATTTTCTGGCGGTTTCCAGAGCTTGTTCTGCTTTGTCCACATCGGCAATACCGAGCTCCATAGGAGTGTTTACCACCCAGTTGTGATGAACCACCTGGCTTTGTACTCTGTTGTCCCTCAGCCTGCCGACCTGTGCTTTGAGTTGCTTCAGCTCCTCTACGGCCCAGGGTTTTTGGATGGTGTCTGCGCGCACGATGGCAGCGTCTATTAGTTGGAGGGTTTCCACTCGTGTGGCCCTAAAGTCCGCAAATGACCCTGCTGAAGGAACCCACCACTCATCATTAATTTTTTTGGCCAGCAACTTTGCTTTTTGCTGATAGGACTTGCCAGCGGAACTATCACCCAGGGCGTTGGCCATTTTGAATGCCGCGTCATATGCAGCCTGGGTATACACCACCACATCAATCATTTCTGAGTGCAGGCCGTGGATTTCCATCATTCCTGCCCCATCAGGATATCCGTTGCCGTCTTTGTCCTCCTGCTCCAGCCATTGCAGTCCTTTTTGTACAGTTGGGTAGGTTTTGCGGAGCATGTCGGTGTCTCCGGTCCATTGGTAGTACTTCCACAATAGGTGGATGAAATAAGGTGTCGTATTGAGATTTCCAGGGTTGAATACCACGCCGTTAGTGGAGGCTTCGTGCATGATCCTTCCGTTATCATTTACATTTTCAGAAAGCTTTAGGATGAGTTCAATAGTGGCTTTGACTTCTTCGTGAGCACCAGTAGCCAATAAACCCTGCAGTGCATAAGTATTGTCAGTGCCAAACCACCATGGGTAATCCGGGATGCCGGCAGAGAGTCCCCGTCCCTGGTTGGCTACATCTCTCATAAGCCAATCAGTATTGTATTTGGTCCAGGTGTACATCGCTTCTATTTCCTGATCAGGAATAGTGAGTTTGGCGATTTTGGCCAGCTTACTGTAACGATCCATTTTTTGCTGAAGAAGGCTGTTGGGTGACTGCTCAAGTTCTTTGTAAGTTTCCAATGCCTGTGCTTGAGACTTATAGGACCCTGAAATGAAATACTTCAGAACCTTTTGCTCTCCTGGTGGGATTGTGATTTCGCTTTGAAGGGTTAGGTCAATTCCCTTGCCTTTACGGTCATCACGGCATTCAGTCTTGGGTTGGGACCATGCAGAAACCTGTTGATCCGAGCCAAAGACCGTATGCCAGGAGTTTAGGGAATCACGGGCGGCCCAGGTGCCATTGACTTCATCAAAATCAGCCCTGTCTTGGCCATCTGTCTGGTTTAGTCTTTCTGCGAGCCATACGGGTCTCAAGTCTACCATGCCGGTGAAATCTACCTTTAGATTCAATGCTTCATCACCCGTATTTTTCAGAACATACTCTATGATCATTCCTTCCTTTTGGTCAGGCACAAATTGGGTGCGCGTGACAGCTATGGCCTCCGAAGGATAAAATCGGTGCTGGTTGGCCATGGGAAAATTGATGAATTCCTGAGCGTCGTTGAGGCAGTAGTACATGGAGCCCGCACTGATCCCAAGTGTGAAGCCATCCATCAGCTTGATGGGGTGATCCCAAATGCCACCCATCTCTCCGGTCACATGCCAGCCCAGATCTGGAAAGCTCCCATCCTGATGCCCTACTGAGTAGAGCCGGTCTCCAGCGGTGACATACGGAGTGCCCAGGTACTCGGATTTTCCGGGCATTGATGGGAGATCGGTGAGTATCGCCTCAAAAGACTCAGTAGGGGAAGGTGAAGAGCAACCGACGAGTAGAATTAGTAGGGTTGGAAAGATGGTCTTCATGTATTTTCATTTTTGGGAAAATGAAGATAATAGTTTTCCTTCAAAAGCGATTCAAGGGCTGGGATTTGTAGCCTCAAAAGTCTGGTTGTAATAGCTGAAAGCCCGATAGACACCTTCTTTGTGATCCAGATCCAGCTGGTTGTTCTTGATGAATTGCTCCATCCATTTGGAGTCCCCGCCAAATGCGGAAATCAGGTCTTTTTTTCTTTCCAGGGGGATGAGCTCTTTCTTTTTTCCCACGGTAAAAAACGGTGGATAAGTACTGTTGGTAAATTCATCTTTGACAATTCCTGGCTTGAAGAGTAGCGTGATTTTGCCATCTGAGAGCACTTCAAAGAGGTGGGCTTCTCCATTGAGTGTATAGCCTTTGTAATAGATTTCTTCTCCCTGGGCTCCGGTACCTCTCACCTCTTTGATTTGTTGGGCACTGAATATTTGGGTTTTCTCAGCGCTACGGCAGAGTACCTGATTAGAGGTGGTGTTGATGTCAATGATCCCTTCGTATTTGCCCTCAGATGTTTTGATTACTCCCGAGGTAGATGCCTTGGCATTGAAGGTTTGAGCTGCGGATGCCAGATATGAGGCATACAGGAATAGCACGAATGAATATTTCATAAGCAGATGGTTGGGAGGTCAAAGGAAGACCCGGCTCCTCACACATCAAAGCGTATTACTACAACTTCATCAAAGCGTAAAATGGCAATAATGTGCAGATCTCGTTATTATGAAATAATGGTTTTTAGGGTTACTCCGAGTACCAGTTGCGGAGGCGCACTTCTATTTGATCGCTACCCTCGCTCACAAGTTTTTTGAACCCCTCTACGTCATTGAGGCCTGCCTGGCCACGGTAATGAAAGGGATAGACCACAGCCGGTTTGAATTCCAGAACAGCACTGGCAGCCTGATCTATGTCCATGGTATAGGGGAGGTTCATGCAGACAAAAGCCACATCGATATCCTTCAAAGCCCTCATTTCGGTGATGTCTTCGGTATCTCCGGAGAGGTAGATGTTTTTTCCACCCAGGTTGATGACATAGCCATTACCACGGCCCTTTGTATGGCGGGAATCTGAACTTTCAGGGAGGTTATACATAGGCACTGCGGTGATGAGAATATCATTTACTTTTCTACTTTCTCCATTCTTCATCACGATGACCTTGGAGGTGATCTCTTTGGGTAGCTGATCCGCAACGGCCTGAGGCACTACGAAAGTGGCTTTTTCAGTTTTGATGGCCAGAAGTGTTTCAGGGTTAAGGTGATCTCCGTGGATGTCTGTAATGAGAATCATGGAGGGGGCAGGTAGGTTTTCAAACCGGGAAGCTCCACCATAGGGGTCTGCGTAAATCACTTCCCCATTCCATTCGAGCATCAGAGTGCCGTGCAGGATGGGTTGTATTTTTATACTGGTGTGGTCGGCCGGGATATAATCAGGAGCTGGCGGTTGGGTATTTCCAATCAATGAAACCAGGAGAAGGAGTATAAGAAGTGGTGTTTTCATGGTCTAGGTTTTGTTCAGATTTAACTGCTGAAAGATTGCTTTGGTTGCGAAAAAAAAGTCCCGAACTAATCCGGGACTTTTTTTAATTATTTTAAAAAGCGGTTTCCTACTTGGCGAACGCCACGGCCCGGGTTTCACGGATCACGGTCACTTTGATCTGACCTGGATACTGCATGTCTTTTTCAATTTTCTGAGAAATATTGAAGGACAGCTCTCCCGCACGCTGATCGGTAACGTTTTCAGCATCTACAAGTACACGGAGCTCACGGCCCGCCTGGATGGCGTAGCATTTATTGACACCTTCAAAGCTGAGCGCTACTTCCTCCAGTTCTTTGAGACGTTTGAGGTATTGCTCCATGATTTCACGACGAGCGCCAGGTCTACTGCCAGAGATGGCGTCACAAGCCTGTACGATGGGCGAGATCATAGTGGTCATCTCTATTTCATCATGGTGAGCACCTATGGCATTGCAGATGTCCGGAGATTCTTTGTATTTCTGTGCGAGCTCCATACCTATGATCGCGTGTGGCTTTTCTGGCTCATCTGGCCATACCTTGCCAATATCATGCAGGAGACCAGCACGCTTGGCTTGCTTAGGATTGATTCCGAGTTCAGAGGCCAGGGTAGCACACAGGTTGGCTACTTCTCTGGAGTGCTGCAGCAGGTTTTGTCCATAGGACGAGCGGAACCTCATCCTACCCACTAATTTGATCAACTCCGGGTGCAATCCGTGAATGCCCAGGTCAATGACGGTACGCTCACCGATCTCTACAATCTCCTCGTCAATGTTCTTGGTGGTCTTACTCACAATCTCTTCTATACGGGCGGGGTGTATTCTGCCGTCCTGTACGAGTCTGTGAAGTGAGAGCCTGGCGATCTCTCTCCTTACAGGGTCGAAACCTGAGATGATGATGGCTTCAGGGGTATCGTCTACAATAATTTCCACACCGGTGGCGGCCTCCAGTGCCCGGATGTTTCTACCTTCTCTACCAATAATTTTACCTTTGATATCGTCGCTTTCTATGTTGAAGACAGACACACAGTTTTCAATGGCATGCTCAGTAGCAGTTCGTTGGATAGTTTGAAGTACTATCTTCTTGGCTTCTTTGGTAGCCGACATATTGGCTTCCTCCATGATCTCTTTGATGTGTGCCGACGCGTCTGTACGAGCCTCATCTTTGAGCGTCTGTATCAGCTGAGCTTTGGCTTCCTCAGCGGTGAGGTTGGACACCTTTTCCAGAATAGAAACCTGCTGATTCTTCAACTTCTCGTATTCTTCTTTTCGCTTTCGAACAATTTCCAGCTGAGCCTGCAGGTTTTCTTTGGCAGATTCCAATTCAGCTTCCACCCGTTTGTTTTGCTCTATTTGCTTGGAGATGGTAGACTCACGCTGCTTGAGTTTGTTTTCGTTGGTGATGAGGAGGTTCTTTTTGCGGTTGGCCTCTTCTTCAAATTCTGTTTTGAGCTTGAGAAATTTCTCTTTAGCCTCCAGTACTTTGTCCTTTTTGATGCTTTCGGCGTTTACCTCAGCTTCTTTCAGGATCAGTTTCTTCTGGTCTTCAGCACTTTTTAGCTTCTTGGTGATAGACCGTTTGAGTATGACCCGGTCTATGACAAACCCCAGGAGTATCCCCCCCAGAGCAATCAAAATGTATAATATATCCATCGATCAATTTAAGTATGTATTTCACATACATGGCCTGTCGGGGAGGGCCGGGAATGGGGTGTGGACTGTATTATGGAGGGGTTTAAATAGCGTTCGCTATCAATTGGCTAATGTTTCTCAGTTGATCAAGTGCTACTTCGTCTGTGGACTCTATAGTCTCTTCGTTTTTCATTTTGTCTACCAGGCAATCAAATGCCACCATGGCAAGCAGGTCTTGGTTGTCTTCTATACCAAACTGGTTCCGATAAGATTTTATTTTTTCATTTAACATCTTACCAGCACGTCTGATACGTTCCTCATCCTCGGCCTTTACCCTCATGGGGTACTCCCGGTTTCCTATTTTTAGCTTTATTGATAATTCTGCCATCAGGTATTTAAGCTTCACCCAAATGAGCAATGCATTTATCTATCTCCTTAATATAGTCGTCAAGCACATCCTTCACCTCGTTCGCATCGCTATCGCCGACTACCATGCTTTCTACAATTTTACTAATTTTCATTTGATTTTGAAAGTTTGCAAGATTGGCCTCCTGCTGTGAAGCCTGAGCTTTCAACTGTTGGTTCTCATTGCTTACTTTTTGGAGCTCTACTTTAAGCTGTGCGTGTTCACTAAGTAAAAGTTTAACCCTTCGTTCCAGATTGTTGATTTCAGTTCTCAGTGTTTCGTTGCCCATTTACTTTCTGATAATTGCTCCTACTTCATTTTCAAATGTGCTGATCAGGCCATTCATGACCTTATCAATACCCTTATCTGTGAGTGTTTTAGTTTTGTCCTGAATAAAGAAACTCAGTGCGTATGATTTTTTGCCTGCTTCCAGTTTGTCTCCTTCATACACACTAAAGACATTAATTCGATTTAGTAATTTTTTTTCAGACTTGAAAGCTAAATCTTTAATCTCATTGTAAGATACCTTTTTATCCAGTACCAACGAAAGATCTCTGCGGACCTCAGGATATTTTGAGATTTCTTCAAACGACGTTTCCACCTTAGCGGCTCTTACCAGGTCTTTCCATAAAAACTCAGCGTAGAACACTTCCTGTTTGATGTCGAAGTAACGAGAGATTTTAGTTTTTAGCATCCCCAATTTCCCAATCACCTTATTATTGAGTTTCACAGCCAGTCCGTATTCCAAAGCCGGGTCCTCCGTTGGTTCTGTGGTATAGCCAATGACCTTTAGGTGTTGTAGCGATGAGAAAACGACTCTTGAGAGGTCGTGAAATCCTATTTTTCGGGCGCCTTCCAGCCAGCTTTCCTCGTGAGAGTCGCCACTCATATAGAATGCCAGCAGTTGGTCTTCCTTATATTTTTCGTTCTTCTGGGCGTAAATTTTACCAAACTCGAAAAGATTCAGGTTTTTGGCTTTTCGGTTGATGTTGTGTCTGACCGACTCCAGGGCGGTGTAGAGCAATGAGGTTTTCATATACCCCAGGTCTTCACTTGATTTATTCAGAACCTCCACCGGCTCACCTCCAAGACCCAAATCCTTATAGTATTTGGGGTTAGTGAGAGAATTGGTTTGTATCTCTGAAAAGCCCTTTCCGGCCAGGTAGGTGGAAAGATCTTCCTGAAGCTTGTAGGGCTCTTTTTCGCTGAATGAAGAGAGGTATCCTGCAGAGAGGGTTTCTTCCAGCGGGATATTGTTAAACCCATAAATTCTCAGAACTTCTTCTACCAGGTCTGCTTCGCGCGTCACTTCACTTCTGTAAGGAGGCACAATGGCGGTGAAGGAGGCGTCATCAATAGTTTCTGTCTGGATGTCCAGCAGATTAAGGATTTCGATGATCTGGTCGTTGGGCAGTGTAATGCCTATTAGTCGATGAAAATTTTGATAGGTGGTAGGAATCCTAACCGGCAAAATAGGTTGTGGATAGATATCCACCACTTCGGATGCCACGTGGCCACCTGCGAGCTCCAAAATCATCTCTGCAGCCATTTGCAGGGCTGGGAGGGTCATCTCTGGATCAGAGCCTCTTTCGAACCGGAAGGAAGCATCGGTAGAAAGACCGTGTCGCATGGCCGTACCACGTACCCAATCTGCTGAGAAGTGGGCACTTTCCAGAAAGATGCTGGTGGTGCTGTCTTTCACCCCGGACTGTGTTCCTCCAAATACTCCGGCGATGCACATACCCGATTGATCATTGCAGATCATCAGGTCTTTGTCACTCAGCTTCCGCTCCACTTCATCAAGCGTAGTGAATTTTGTGCCCGCTGGTAAAGTTTTTACGGTGATTTTGTTTCCGGTAATTGCGTCAGCATCAAAAGCATGCATCGGCTGACCGAGACTAATCATCACATAGTTGGTGATATCAACTACGTTGTTGATAGGGGACAGCCCAACAGCCTTTAACCGCCACTGCAACCAATCAGGAGAAGGCCCTATTTTCAGTCCGCGAATGGTGAGGCCTGAATACCTCGGGCAAGCCTCATCATTTTCTACCGTTACCTCAACGGGTCGATCGATTTCAGTTTTTAGATTTTTGGATTGGCGTGGTTCAATGGGTCTTTTGAAAAATGCTTTCAGGTCCCGGGCGGCCCCCAGATGAGAGGTAGCATCCCCACGATTGGGGGTCAGGCCAATTTCAAATACATAGTCAGAGCCAGATTCGAAAATCTCAATGAGCGGGGTGCCGTTGGGTTTTTCGGTATCCAGGATCAACAGGCCCGCATGGCTTGTACCCAAACCTATTTCATCCTCTGCACAAAGCATGCCCTCAGAAACCTCTCCTCTTATTTTGGCCTTATTGATTTTGAAAGGTTCACCGCTCGTAGGGTAGATGGTCGTACCTACTGTGGCTACGATGACCTTGATCCCTTGTTTAACGTTGGGCGCACCACAGACGATCGGAAGAAGCGCTCCTGTTCCCGCATCCACTTTGGTGAGCTGTAGCTTATCTGCGTCAGGGTGGGGCTTACATTCGATGACTTCCCCAATGACAAGCCCTTCAAATCCCCCGGGTATTTTTTCCACGTGTTCTACACCTTCCACTTCCAGACCGGTCTGGGTAAGGGCAGAGCTGATTTCTTCGGGTGATTCTGAAAGCGATATATAGTCCTTGAGCCAATTGTAGGAAATCTTCATCCTGATGTAATTGTATTTTTTAAATCTGTTTTTAACCGGATCATCAGAGGGAATTCTGTCATTTTTCGTAGTAAATACGATCCCCCCCGATATGTAACCGGCAAAAATAGGAAAGTGAAGTCTAATGCCCTATCAAATCAATGGTTATAATCTTTTTCGCCGGCTTCTATGCGGAGGGGTAGCACATTTTCGGCTGGGGGCAGAGGGCAGGAGTATTCACTGACGTAGGCGCAGTACGGGTTGTAAGCGAGATTGAAGTCGATCTCAATGTTATCCGACTTACCTATCTGTAGGTCCAGGTAGCGGCCACCGCCATAGGTGCTCTCACCACTTGTGTCATCCGCAAAGGCTGTAAAGTACGTGTTAGGAAGAGCCCCAAAGCCGGCGGGCTTGAGAATGAGTAGTTTAAATGATTGGCCCTGTAGCTTAAAAGATGCGTAGGCAAATTTGGAATAGGGAGCTGAGGTGCCATCGCTACTCTGTATCATCACTCGGGAAGGTGATTGGATTCTTTCCAGGTTGGCTCGGACCTTATAGGAGGGATCGATGGTGAAAAAACTGAGCGGCTTGTATTTCAGGTCAAACTGTGTAAAGGGCGATTGTTGAGAAGTTTTCAAAAAGCGTACACGCTCGGCCCGTGTGTCGGCGACTTTGCTGATATAAGCTTCATCTGAGTTGCCCGACAATGAATAGAAAATAATAACAACAGCAGCTGCCGGGATCAGTATAAAAAGAAGTTTTTTCATGTTGGCTCGAGCACTAAGGCATTATGGATTCATCCGAAAAGCTAAAATAGGTGTGATCTGTGAAAATGAGATGATCATATACCGGAATGTCCAGCGTCTCGCCGGCTGATTTTACTTTCCGAGTGAGTTTCTTGTCAGCTTCGCTGGGTTGGGCATTGCCGGATGGATGATTGTGTATGAGGATGAGGCCACTGGCCATCACATCCAAGGCTTTTTTGAAAATAACTTTAGGGTCGACCGCAGTGCCTGATACTCCGCCCACACTGATTTGCTCCTTTCCTATAATCGCATTGTTTCGTCGGAGCATGATGATCCAAAATTCCTCATGAGGCAGATCGGTGAGCTCCGGCTTCATGTATTCATAGGCATCACTGCTTGAGGTGATTCTGAAGGTTTTTCGTGGTTCGGATTCTTTTCTTCTTCGTCCCAGCTCCAGCGCACTCACTATGGTGATGGCCTTGGCTTCTCCTATGCCTTTGAATCGGATGAGATCGGTGACAGAGAGCTTTGCCAGAGCATGCAAGTCATTATGAACGGTACTGAGGATTTGCTTGGCGAGATCCACGGCGCTGAGTGTTTTCGTACCAGAGCCGAGAAGGATGCCTATCAATTCGGCATCAGATAAGCTCGCCTTTCCCTTGAGGAGTAGCTTTTCCCGTGGACGGTCTTCTTCGGCCCACTGGTGGATAGCTAGATAAGTATGATCGGATTTTTCCATTACCTGCCAGTATTTTACAGCACTGAAGATAATAAAAAACCCTATTCGCCATGCGAACAGGGTGTGAATATCCTGAAGAGGACAAACTAAGTCTTAAAGCGCGTTAACTCTTTTAGTTAAGCTTGATTTAAGATTAGCCGCCTTGTTATTGTGAATGATATTATTCTTAGCAAGTTTATCTACCATGCCCAAAACTTCACCCAAAAGCTTCTGTGCTTCGGTTTTGTCTGTAGCTTCTCTCAACCTTTTGATAAAGGTTCTTGTAGTTTTATGCTGATAACGATTTCTGAGTCTTTTTGCCTCGTTTGATCGTATTCTCTTTAATGCGGATTTATGATTTGCCATAAGCTTTTTATTCTCCTATCCTTGTTTAAGGGATGCAAAGATAGAGCAATTGGTAAAAAAAACAAATACATTTCATAATGTTCACCTTAAAAAACCCACGAAAAAAATGACTAATTTCATTTTGCGATGAAAGGAGCACATAAAGTTTATCTAATAGTGCTATTGGGGGCGATAGTCTCCAGTAGTTGGGGGTTTTTCTCCCATCAGAAAATCAATCGGGTGGCGGTGTTTACACTGCCCATAGAAATGATGGGTTTCTATAAGTACCACATTCAATATATCACCGAGAAGGCGATTAACCCCGACAAACGCCGATACATCATGAAGGAGGAGGCTGCCAGACATTACATAGACCTGGATGTATATGGCGACAGTGCTTTGTATAAAATGCCACGCTACTGGAATGATGCTGTAGCCATGTACACCGAGGATACTTTGCAGGCCTATGGCATAGTGCCCTGGCATATCAATCTGGTGAAATATCAGCTGACCCAGGCGTTTCTCAATAGGGATGCTGACCGTATCTTAAGGTATTCGGTGGATCTGGGGCATTATATAGGAGACGCTCATGTGCCTCTGCATACCACCGAGAATTACAATGGGCAGCTTACGGGACAGTTGGGTATTCATGGGTTTTGGGAATCTCGTCTGCCGGAAGTATTCTTTGAGCACTATGATTTGTTTACCGGGAAGGCAGAGTATATCAAAAACACTCAGCTGGAAGCCTGGAAAGCAGTGGAAAGCTCACATCTCGCACTCGATTCGGTATTGAGGTTTGAGAAGCTCCTGACCCTAAGGTATCCGGAAGATAAGAAATATAGCTATGAAGAGCGGGGAGCCACGACGGTCAGGGTTTATTCTTACGACTTTTCGAGGGACTATCACGAGATGCTCAATGGTATGGTGGAGCGTCAAATGAAGAGAGCTATCAAAATGGTAGGCGATTTCTGGTTTACCGCCTGGGTGGACGGGGGGCAGCCTCATCTCGATTTGTTGATCAATGTGCCGGCTACCGAGGAGGAGATTGCACCTGCTACAGAGCAGATCAAGCTCCGCAGCCACGAAAGTGGGGAGGAGATAGATTCTTAGACTCTGAAAAACCTCTACTTATCTGAGAATTAGCTAAATGCATCGAAGACTTATTGGTGTTCTTATGATATTTTGAGTATTTTAACATTACATTAAAATACTTCTAAATAATAGTATTATGAGAAGGGGTTATTTTATCAAATTAATAATAGGTGTTTTTTTTCTAGTTGCCATTTCGTCCACAGATACTCGCGCACAACTGGTCAGTGAGTCGGATATTTCTTTCGATATCCTGAAATGGCACTTCCATCACTATCCGAAAAGTGAAACAAAACAGTGGCTTGATTCCGGGGAGGATACCTATACGGTGTCTTTTGTTTTTGAGTCGATGGATGTGTCGGTAGTTTATGATTCGCGGGGCAAGAGAATAGAGGAGCGTGTAGATGTAAGTAATAGTATGCCGGTCTCTCTGGTTTACCACCTGGATGATCAATATGAAAAGTATAAAGTGATGAGGTTTGAGAAAGTCACTAAGTTCAAACAGGATAATTCTGTTGGGTACGAGATGAAAATCAGGAGCAAGGAAAAGGGGGATGAGCAGTTGTACTTTGACCAGAACATGGTGCCAATCGATTTTAACCTGATCAGCAAGGCCGACTGAAAAGAACATTAGACAAACTGAGTCATAAAAAAAGCCTCATGATGGAAATCATGAGGCTTTTTTGATAGACTACCGGATGGTGATTATCCGATAGATATTCTTTTAAACTCAGATACAGTCAGACCTTTGCTCACACCATTCAGGTAGGAAGCAATGGTAAGAGAGTTGTCTTTCACGAAAGACTGGCTCAAAAGTGTGTTTTCTTTGAAGAATTTCTGAAGCTTACCTTCAGCGATTTTCTCAATGATGTTCTCAGGCTTACCTTCTTGTCTGGCTTGCTCTTTTCCAATTTCGATTTCCTGCTGGATCACTTTTGGATCAACACCATCTTTATCTACGGCTACCGGGTTCATCGCAGCAATTTGCATCGCTACATCTTTACCTGCTTCCTCTACGTCAGCACCGTTTACATTTTTCAATACGACCACTACGGCAAGCTTACCATTGGAGTGGATGTAGGGTACTACGGCCTCTCCAGCGAGAGTTTCGTAGAATTTCACATCAATTTTTTCTCCTATTTTACCAGTAGCTTCGATGATTTTATCACCCAGGGTGATGCTACCTACGCTCAAAGCCAGCAAGGCTTCAACATCAGCCGGAGCATTTTCGAAAGCCAGGTCGGCAGCCAGATTGGCCAGGGCTACAAAGTCCTCATTCTTAGCCACAAAGTCAGTCTCGCAAGTGAGCGCAAGCACTACACCTTTGGTTTTGTCCTCGTTGGTTCTGGTTACTACGATCCCCTCAGTGGTCTCTCTGTCCGCTCTGTTAGCCGATACTTTTTGACCTTTTTTTCTGAGTAGCTCTATCGCTTTTTCAAAATCACCATCTGCTTCTACGAGTGCCTTTTTGCAATCCATCATGCCGGCACCAGTCATTTGTCTTAGTTTGTTTACGTCTTGCGCAGTAATAGCCATTCTTGTCTTCTTTTAATTTTTAGCAATGCTTATTAACAAAAATTGAACACCGTCCGAAAGGAATCGGAGCAATGTTCAATTTTTGAAATGATTATTTCATGAGGAAGCTTATGCCTCTTCGTCTACTTTCTTCTTTGCTTCTTCCTCTTCCTGTAGTTTTTGATCTTCCTTATCCTTCTTACGCTCAGCCAGACCTTCTTCCAAGGACTGAGTGATGTAGTTAGTGATCAGGTTAATTGATTTCCATGCATCGTCATTACCTGGGATTGGGAAATCTACCTGAGTAGGATCAGAGTTTGTATCTACCAAAGCAAATACAGGAATGTTAAGCTTCTGAGCTTCTGCTACTGCAATGTGCTCTCTTTTGATATCGATCACGAAAAGTGCAGCTGGAAGTCTGTTTAGGTCTGCTATACCACCTAGTACTCTTTCTAGTTTTTCTTTCTCGCGGCTGATCATCAGTCGCTCTCTCTTCGCAAGGTTCAGATAAGACTCGTCTTTCATCAACTTGTCAATACCAGCCATTTTCTTCAATGACTTTCTGATGGTTGCGAAGTTGGTCAACATACCACCCAACCATCTTTCGGTTACGTAAGGCATGCCCAATTTCTGAGCGGCAGTCTCTACCACTTCTTTAGCCTGCTTTTTGGTAGCAACGAACATTACTTTACGGCCTGATCTTACGACTGACTGTAAGGCGTGTGCTGCCTGATCCATGCAGGTCAGGGTTTTATTGAGATCTATAATGTGGATGCCATTCTTCTCCATGAAGATGTAAGGCGCCATTTGTGGATTCCACTTACGTGTAAGGTGACCAAAATGAACACCAGCGTCCAATAAGTCTTTGTATTCTAGCTTTTGCATGATGATATCTTAACGTTTACTGAATTGGAATCTTCTTCTTGCTTTCCTTCTACCGTATTTCTTACGCTCTACCATTCGAGGGTCACGAGTCATAAAACCTTCTTTTTTCAAAGCTGGTTTGTTTTCTTCGTCTAGCTCTACCAGTGCTCTGGAGATTGCAAGTCTTACCGCTTCAGCCTGACCTTTTGGTCCGCCTCCATCAACATTCACGTTGATATCATAGTTGCCGTCGAGTTGCAGCGTCACTAGAGGCTGCTTTACGATGGTCTGTAAAATTTCAGAGGGAAAGTAGGTGGCGATATCCTTGTTGTTCACAGTGATAGCACCTTTACCGCTCTGTAGGTAGATTCTAGCTACAGAGGTCTTCCTTCTTCCAATGGTGTTAGTGATTTCCATCTAGGTTTTTAAAGTTTTACTTCTTTTGGTTGTTGTGCTGCATGAGGGTGCTCAGCACCTGCATACACGTATAAATTTTTAAAGAGCTTACTTCCAAGTCTGTTCTTAGGAAGCATGCCTTTAACAGCTCTTTCTACTAAAAGGGTTGAAGATTTAGCCTTCACTTCAAGAGGAGTTTCAAAACGCTGCCCACCAGGAAATCCTGTGTGACGAACGTACTGCTTGTCATTCCACTTTTTACCTGTCAGTCTTACTTTGTCTGCATTGATCACGATGACATTGTCACCACAATCCACGTGCGGAGTGTAACTGGCTTTGTTTTTTCCTCTAATGATTTTAGCTACTTCGCTGGACACTCTACCCAACACTTTTGAATCTGCGTCTACGATGACCCAATTCTTTTCTACTGTAGCACTGTTTAACGATACCGTTTTATAGCTTAAAGTATCCAATTTTTTATTCGTTTAAATGAACTTAATGGTTCTCCCCTGGAAAAGGGACACAAAAATAGAAGTTTAATTCTTGAAAAACAAAAGATGGTAATGAATTAAATCACAGGTATTTACGTAGCTGCTTGATTAACACACCAAAATCCTTCGGGTAAGGTGCTTCTACCTCGATTGTTCGCTCCTCATTAGCGTCAAAATCATAAAACGCAATATTGTGTGCATGAAGGGCTACTCGGGGTAAAATCGGCTTTTCCTCGTCGGTATGACGGGAAAGGTTGAAGTTTTTCTTGATCCCGGAGAGATAAATGTACTCTCCACCATACACAGGATCGCAGCTGATGGGTGCTTTGTGAAAAGCAAGGTGTACGCGAATCTGGTGCAAGCGACCCGATACCGGAAAACACTTCACCAAGGTATGATATTTAAAGGTTTCCAGTGTGCTGATAAGGGTAAGTGAAGGTTTTCCTTCTCTGAAATCTACCCGAGACTTACTGTTGGTGGAGTAAATGGGCTGGTCAGCGGAAACATTATCAAACTCATGAATACCTCCTACCACAGCGTGATAGACTTTCTTTACCTGACGTCTTTCCAGCATGATGGCAAAATGCCTGTAGGCTTCCTGATGCTTGGCGATGACCAGTGCTCCAGAGGTTTCTTTGTCCAGCCGATGGCAGACCTGAGCATCGGCGTGGTGCTCTTTGGCTAGTTTGAGAATATCTACAGGGTCGTTCCTGTCGTCCAGTGTGGAGATATACGGGGGTTTATTGATGACCAGATAGTGGTCATTTTCAAAAATAAGCAGGTCCTTGAGTGTGATCCCTTTCAGGTATTTATGCATAGTCTTCTTCGTCCTCTTCGTCTTCCTCCACAAATCTATGCGCAACTGGCTTACCTTTTTTTAATTTAAAACTAAAAGTCGATCCTTTTTTTACCTGACTCTTCACCTCTACAGTGGAGCCATGGCCCTCCATGATGTGCTTGACGATGGCCAGACCGAGCCCGGTGCCTCCTTTTTCTTTGGATCGGCTTTTTTCTACCCGGTAAAATCGCTCGAAAATTCTCTTGAGATCTTCCTGAGGAATTCCCCTGCCATTATCCACTACGGAGGTAATGACGTGGTTGTCTTTTTCCTCAAACCGGATTCTGACAGTGCCTTTTTTCTTGGTGTATTTAATGGCATTTGACATCAGGTTGATTAATACCTGATAGATGCGTCGGTAGTCGCCCTTTACAAAATGCCTGGCGGTGGGCTCTTCAATCTGGATGTCAATTTTTTGTTTTTCGGCTTTGTCCTCCAGCTGATCCAGTACTTCGCGGGCCAGGGCTACAATGTCAAAGTTCTCCACGTGCATTTTGATCTCTCCGGTTTCCATCTGAGAGATGGTGAGCAGATCCTGCACCAGGATGTCAAGGCCATCAAGGCTTTTGGCCGCTTTCTTTAGAAATTTTCCACGAACCTTTTTGTCTTCCACCGCGCCATCCAATAGGGTATGCACGAAACCCTGGGCAGCGAAAATGGGAGTTTTTAGCTCATGAGATACGTCTGCAATGAATTCCCGACGAAATACTTCCATGCGCTTAAGCTCCAGTATTTCCTGCTGCTTTTTTTCTGCGTAGCTGAAAATATCCTTATTGATTCTTTTCAGAGGGTTTAGTGAAAGCGTCTTGGTGGGCTTGGTGATGTTTGATAATTCCTGATCCTGAAAGTTTTCAAGGGCCTCATTGATATCATTAATATGTCTGAAAAAGAGAAACTCGAGCACCAACCTGATGAGAATATAGGAAGCACAAAAAGTGATGCCAAACCCGATGATCAATGCTGTGGTGAGCACGGAAGGCACCAGAGCCAGAAAAGCTGTCGCAATCATGGAGATCACAAAGGCGAGCATCAGGGCCAGTCCGCGAGAGTTGATGATCATCGAATTGTATTTGTATCTATATTAATTGGTGTCAAACTTATACCCGACACCCTTGACGGTGGAGATGTAGCCATCACCTATTTTTTCACGCACCTTCCGAATGTGCACGTCCACTGTTCGGGCCAGTACATATACATCGGTGCCCCAGATGTTTTGTAGGAGTTCATCTCTACTGAAAACCTTTCCGGGATTTTGAGCCAGAAAGTACAAAAGTTCGAATTCTTTTTTGGGAAGGCTGACCTTCTCTTCTCCCACAAACACGGTGTAGCTGGTTCGGTCTACGATCAGGTTGTCTATGGAAATTTGATTGGATTCTTTTTTCTTCTTGGATTCCCTCCTGAACAGGGCATTGATTCTGCTAACCAATGCACGCGGTTTGATAGGCTTGGTGATATAGTCATCGGCACCCATATCAAAAGCGGCCACCTCAGAATACTCCTCAGATCTGGCTGTAAGGAAGATGACAAAGGCATTTGCCAGCTCAGGAATTTCGCGTATCTGACGACAGGTTTCTACACCGTCTTGCTTGGGCATCATAATGTCCAGAATGATCAGGTCCGGCACGAATGATTTGGCAATATCCACACCTTTGATCCCATCCAGGGCTATTTTCACGTCATAGCCTTCTTTGATCAAGTTATATTTTAATAATTCAAGAATGTCTGCTTCATCATCTACGACCAAAATTTTTTGGGCATTCTTCGCCATGAGTTTGTGGTTTGAGTTAAAGAAATCTTAACAGTTTATTGATGAAAAATTAACTCGCCTTAGCCGTGTCATCCAGAATCTCTGAATATCAGCAAAGACATTCGATATTATTCAAAATTAAAGACAAATCGGTTTTATGAGTAATAAGGTAACAATTTGTTAATTAAAGTCACTTTCCATACTTTATTTTCATAGCTGTGAGCATCAATTTGATGTCGTCATTATATTGATGAAATATGGCTTGAATGGAATCTTCCTGATTGTGATAACGCCTGTGTGCCATGAAGTATGCATTGTTTGGCAATACGTCATCAAAGATGTTTTGGTATCGGGTATTATAGAATGCCCCGTTTTTGAGATCATCAGCAATATGCTGAATGCAATTATTTTTGAGCGAATCTTTGAGTGAGTGGCTCAGCGAATCGGTAAAACTCCCATACAAGCTATCGAGTCTTCCTGCTCCCTTAAGGATGATTCTGGTAAGGGTTTTTGAGTCGGCCAGGGACTGGAGGTACTCCAGGTGCTGAGCCGAATTGTCCCCAAAGTGAGAGACAAGAAAGCGTTCGGCACCTTTCTCCCCGATAAAAGAGGCCAGGTTTTCATTAAATTCCACCTCGTTTTTAACAAAAAGGGTGGCATGCGTGAGCTCATGAATGATCACCTCGGCCAGGGCACCGTCATTTCTTTCCAGCATGTTGGAGAGTAGCGGGTCTTTGAGGATACCCAGGGTGGACCATCCTCCCACCGTTCTGATGCGAACATCAAGCCCCTTTTCTTTCAGCAAATCAGCTTCTCTTTTGGCTTTTTCCAAATCAAAAAAACCTTTGTAAGGCATTTCGCCTAGAAAAGGATACTGCCAGGTGTAGGCTTTAAGTGCATAGGGCTCGCTAGCTGAGACATTCCAAAGGAGTGTTTTGCCTTTCTGATCATAAAGCTCCGTGTAATTATCTGACTTGTTTAGCCCCAGGCTATCCACCGCAAAGCCGCGAACGGCCATGGTGAGTTCCAGTTTTTGTTTTAATGAATCTGGAAAATTGGGATCCTGGAGAAAATCTTCAATAGGTCGGGATTGGGTAATGACTTTGAGTTGTCCTTTGGCCTGATTATAGCCATAGGAGAGCCAATTCCAATAGTATAAGCACAATGCTATTAATATAAGCAAAATACCCCACGATATTTTTTTGAGCATTTAAATACTAATTATTTTAGTTTTTAAGAAGGAAATTCGATCAAACGCGGTATTTTTGTTAAGTTGTAATTACTTCGCATTATAAATAAACTTCACTAAGTATAAGCATGTCTGATAATACAGAAAAACTCAAAGCACTTCAACTGACCATAGATAAGTTAGAGAAGGCTTATGGCAAAGGTACCATCATGAAATTGTCTGACAATAAGGTACTGGATGTCCCTACGATTTCTACAGGATCATTGGGGCTGGACATGGCATTGGGTGTTGGTGGTATCCCAAAGGGTAGGGTGATCGAAATATATGGCCCTGAGTCTTCAGGTAAGACTACTCTGGCTATGCACTGCATAGCTGAAGCTCAAAAGAAGGGTGGACTTGCAGCTATTATCGATGCGGAGCATGCGTTTGATAAGACCTATGCTGAAAAGCTTGGTATTGATACCGAGAATCTTTTGATTTCACAGCCGGATAATGGTGAGCAGGCACTTGAAATTGCCGAGCACCTTATTCGTTCAGGAGCTATTGATATTATTGTGATAGATTCTGTGGCAGCTTTGGTGCCCCGTAGTGAGCTTGAGGGTGAAATGGGCGACAGTAAAATGGGTCTACAAGCCAGGCTGATGTCTCAGGCATTGAGAAAACTAACTGGGGCTATTAACAAGACGGGCTGTGCCTGTATTTTTATCAACCAGCTGCGTGAGAAAATCGGTGTGATGTTCGGAAACCCGGAGACTACCACTGGTGGTAATGCTTTGAAGTTTTACGCTTCTGTTCGTTTAGATATCAGGAGAATTGGCCAGATCAAGGAGAGTGCGGACAATGTGCTGGGTAACCGCACGAGGGTTAAGGTGGTGAAAAACAAAGTGGCGCCTCCATTCAAAGTGGTGGAGTTTGATATCATGTATGGCAAAGGCATCAGCAAGTCAGGCGAGCTGATTGATATTGGTGTGGAGCTGGATGTGATCAAAAAGGCAGGTTCATGGTTCTCCTACAATGACAATAAGCTTGGTCAGGGACGCGATGCTGTCAAGCTCCTGATCGAAGACAATCCGGAATTGATGGAAGATATCGAGCTGAAAATAAAGGAAAAGATTCAGGGAAGCGTCATCAAGGAGCCAGCTGATGCTGAGTAAGGTCTGATGTTCCCGTAGGTTCATAAAGAAAACAAAATCCCGCCTTGGCGGGATTTTTTTGTTATTGAGATCTGATGGCAATCACCGGATCAAGCCTGGCTGCCATGGCGGCAGGGATGATGCCAGAGGCCATGCCAATAATTGCAGATACCCCAAGTCCGAGTACAATATTCGAAATGCTCAGCACCAGATCCAGAGATCCCAGACTCACAAACGAAAGAAGCCAGACTAGCAATATGCCTACCCCACCACCAATCACACTTAAGAAGACTGATTCGAAGAGGAATTGGAACAGGATGAAATAATTTTTGGCGCCCAGGGATTTCTGAATGCCAATAATGTGAGTTCGCTCTCTGACGGATACAAACATGATGTTGGCAATTCCAAAGCCACCCACAAGGATGGAAAAACCACCAATGACCCAGCCTGCCAGCCCGATGACGTCAAAAGTAGATCCAATGAAATTGGCAATGGCCTCCGGTCTGTTCAGCGCGAAGGTGTCTTCTTCTTTCGGCTTGAGTGAGCGCTTTTTGCGCATGAGGCCGCGCAGCTCCGCCTCCAGTTCCACCAGCCCAATGTCCTTATCCAGTCCTTTCACTGTAATGTGAGACTCTACCCCTGATCGCTGGCCTGAATAATAGATCTTGAGGAATGACCGGTAGGGCATGTAAATATTTTCATCATTGGACGGGGCACCCAGGAAGCCATCACCTTCTTCCTTGATTACTCCGATCACGTGATATTTGAGCCCCTTTATTTTAATGGATTTCCCAATTGGGCTTTGATTAGGAAAAAGTTCTTTGGCGGGCCTGAATCCCAGGATGACCACATTTCTTCCTGCTTCCGCTTCCTGAGGTGTAAAATACCTGCCTTTTTCTATCGGAATTTCATAGACGTCTTTGTGTCCGTGTACCACGCCCAGTAGGTCCAGGTCCACACTGCTGCTACTTTCGTATTTGGCCGTCACTCCACCCCTGACAGTGAAAATGGACATGCCCTGAGCGTTTTTCACATTGTCCCTCAGAAATTTGTATTCGTCATAAGTAGGATAGGGGCGCTGCATGTATTTCCACCAGGGGTAGGGCCCACCACCAAATCCATAGGGCCATTTCTCCACATTGATGTTATTGGTGCCCAGAAAATTCAAACTGTCTTTGATGCTACGCTCCAGAGAATCCACCAGGGTGAATACTGCGATGATGGCAAAAATGCCGATGGTGACACCCAGCAGAGACAGGGTGGTGCGCAGGATATTCATCCTCAGCGCATTCCAGGCAAAACGAAAACTTTCAAGTATGAGTCTGACGATGAGCACGGTGCTTTATTATGGGTTTCAGATACAAGGTTATATCGATTTTATGCTAAATAAACAAAACTATTTGCTAATTTTGCGCACTTATTTAATTCACGACTTTTGGTCAATCCAAGCTTTCAATATGAAATTATCAGCGTTCAAATTTGATCTACCTTCCAGCCATATTGCCCTTCACCCTACTGAAAATCGCGACGAGTCCCGATTGATGGTGATACACAGGGATACTGGTGAAATCGAGCATAAGACGTTTAAAGATATAGTAGATTATTTTGACGAAGGGGATATGGTAGTGATCAATGACACTAAAGTATTCCCAGCCAGATTATACGGCAATAAAGAAAAGACGGGTGCTAAAATTGAAGTTTTTCTCCTGAGAGAGCTCAATAAGGAAATGAAATTGTGGGATGTGCTGGTAGATCCGGCCAGAAAGATCCGTGTGGGAAACAAGCTATACTTTGGAGAAGGAGAGTTGGTGGCAGAGGTCATCGACAATACCACATCCAGAGGTCGTACCATCAGATTCCTGTTCGATGGCGAGGAAGATGAGTTTTACAGAATGATCGATCGTTTGGGTGAAACTCCACTTCCAAAGAGTATCAAAAGATCGACTGTGCCTGAGGATCGCGAGCGTTTCCAGACCATTTATGCTAAAAATGTGGGCGCTGTAGCGGCACCTACCGCAGGTCTTCACTTTACCCAGCAGGTGCTTAAGCGCTTGGAAATCAAAGGGGTGGATATTAATCCCGTGACACTGCACGTTGGGCTAGGTACTTTCCGTCCAGTGGATGTGGAAGACCTTACCAAGCATAAGATGGATTCAGAGAATTATTTTGTACCCGAGCCAACTGCCGAGCGTGTGAACCGCGCTCTGGATGAGAAGAAGCGTGTGCTGGCTATTGGTACCACAGTGATGCGTACTTTGGAATCTTCTGTTTCCGCAAACGGCAGGCTGAAGGCGAATGAGGGATGGACTGATAAGTTTATCTTCCCACAATACGAGTTTAAGATCTGCAACGCTTTGGTGACCAACTTCCATTTACCCGAATCTACCCTTCTGATGATGGCTTCAGCCTTTGGTGGGTATGATCTGATAATGGAAGCTTACAAGATAGCCATGAAGGAAAAGTATCGTTTCTTCACCTACGGTGATGCGATGTTGATCCTCTAAAATGCAAAAGAGTGTAATCATAGTAGCTGGTGGTAGTGGCACGCGCATGCAGCAGTCACTGCCCAAGCAGTTTATAGAAATTCTAGAAAAGCCTATAGTGGTTCATACCATTGAGGCTTTTTTAGCTTATGATCAGTCCATTTCGGTGGTGCTGGTACTTCCCAGCGCTCATTTCAGCACCTGGAGAGCACTGGCTGAGCGATTTTTTCCCGATACCACTATCCACCTGGAAGCGGGTGGAGCCACAAGGTTTCAAAGTGTCAAGTCAGGACTAAGGGTGATCAACGAAGGGCTGGTAGCCATACATGATGCCGTTAGGCCACTGATCTCCCCTCAGGTGATCGCAGAGTCATTTCTTTCTGCAGCGCAAAAGGGTTCAGGCGTGGTGATGGTGCCTTTGAAGGATTCGATCAGACGTAGAGTAGAAGGTAAGACGGTAGCTGAGGATCGGACTGCCTTTTTTACAGTACAGACCCCACAGACCTTTCAGGTAGCTCAGATCAAAAAGGCTTTCGAGCAAGCGGAGCTGGAGACTTTTACAGATGATGCCTCAGTGTATGAACATGCCGGGATGCTCGTGTCACCGGTCACAGGGGAGTATACCAACCTCAAAATCACCACGCCGGAAGATTTGATTTTGGCGGAAGCGATTATGAACCAGCGAAAAAAATAGAAAAGCCTCCCGATTAGCGATCGCAAGGCTTTTAAACGTTTTTTAGATGGATGCTTAACCCTTAATACTCATCTTCATTGAAGAAAAAGTCTTCTTTGGTGGGGTAATCAGGCCAAATCTCCTCAATGTTTTCGTAAGGCTGTCCATCGTCTTCAAGTTCCTGAAGGTTCTCAACAACCTCTAGCGGAGCTCCTGATCGAATAGAAAAATCTATCAATTCGTCCTTACTGGCTGGCCATGGTGCGTCTTCAAGATATGAAGCTAATTCTAATGTCCAATACATATTCTTATGCCTTTAAAAATTTCGTGCAAAAATAGGTTTTCTATCGTAAAAACAAATTTTAATTTAAGTTTCTACTTTATCTAACCCTTAATGCGTAAACTAATTTTTTTGTTTCATTTATCAAAAAAACTTTTAATCCTCCCTTTTAAGCAACTGGAGTAAGGTTTCTTTTACTTGAATTTTCCCTTTTTGTTGCGATAGTTTCTTTTCGATCAGGTCCATTGTCCCACCAAAAGAAGAGGAAAAGTTGGCCGAATTCTCCTGATATTTGTCCAGATCCGCTTTATCACGGTTGATCAGTTCCTCCAAAATGCCAATTCTTATCTGACGCTTTTTCGCTTTTTCCAGTTCTTTGAAGTTTTTAAAACGCTTGTGGGCCAGTTTGTCGATGAAGTCACGTTCCAGTAAAAGCTGAATGCTTTGGAAAGCATTTCTTCTCAGGTTTTTTCCTTCGGGATCACTGGGCCGGTAAGATTTGAGTTGAGTTTTAAGCTCCTCCAACTGTTTGAAGCCATAGGGTTGTTCACCATTGGTGAAGCGCTGGAGCGTTTTGTTCAACTCGTGGATGTCAAAACTCTGCGACTGGCTGTGTCTTGGTCCTGGTTTTAATTTATTGTTAAACGCCCGGAGCAAAGGAGAATAATCTTCTTTTTGGATGTTGCCAATCTCTCGCCATTCATCTTTCAGGGTCTGAATGAAATCGAATCGCTCTTTGCCATGCAGGTTCTCTAGCTCGTCGGCTTTGGCGATTACATTTTGATAGTCGCGCTTGCGCTTCTCTCCAAGTCTTTTTTTGTCCTCGTAAAACTCCTTTTTCTTATCAAAAAACTGATCAATCAGTCCCCAGAAGGCGGTGTCCAGTTCTTCCTGAAGCTCTTCTTTTGGATTTCCGGTTTTGATCCACCGAGCTTTTATGTCATGTATTTCCTGTGTGGCTTCCTTCCAGTTTATTTTCTCCACGGAGACACGGAGTTCCTCCACCAGGGCCTGTTTGATCTGGGTATTGCGCACTCTGTTTTTCTCTATGGTCTCTTCCAGATAGGCCTCCTGTGCAGTGAGTCGGTCCAAAAGTGACTGGTAATTACCCAGACCATCATGTGTCCCCAGAAGTTCCTTGAGGTGGATCAGCTTCATGAGAAATGAGCCCTTATTCTCAGAACTTTCAATTTCTGTTTCCAGGGCAGTAATTTTGGCTTCCAGCTCAGTGAAGCGCTCTTCGAAATACTTTACTGAAGTTTCCTCATCTTCTCTCACCTCACCGATTTCACGGTCAGGGTAAGCTCCCCAGCCATTGAGAATGATTTTATTTTCTAATATTTTCCCGAAAGGTATTTCCTTTGCACTCACGACTTAAAACTGTTATACTGTAATCTAATCTGGACAGATAAAAACAGTAACTTCAACTTCTTTTCAAATTAAGCAAAAATGTCAGACGAAAAAATAATCTTTTCAATGGCGGGGGTAAACAAGATTTACCCTCCAAAGAAACAGGTACTGAAAAATATCTATCTATCCTTTTTCTACGGTGCGAAGATAGGAGTGTTGGGATTAAATGGATCAGGAAAATCTTCCTTATTGCGAATCATTGCCGGAGTAGATCAGGATTATCAGGGCGAAGTAGTGTTTTCGCCGGGATTTAGCGTGGGTTTGCTCGAGCAGGAGCCCAAACTGGATCCGGACAAAACAGTGAAAGAAGTGATCAGCGAGGCGGTCACTGAGGTCACTGAGCTTTTGAAGGCCTATGATGAGATCAATATGAAATTTGGTGATCCTGAAATATTGGATAACCCTGATAAGATGAATAAGCTGATCGAAAAGCAGGGTGAGGTGCAGGATAAGCTGGATCAGATGGGCGCCTGGGAGCTGGACAGCAAACTGGAGCGGGCCATGGATGCGCTACGAACGCCACCTGAAGATGCCATTATTAAGAATCTGTCTGGTGGAGAGAAACGTCGGGTAGCCCTTTGCCGGCTGCTACTTCAGGAGCCTGATGTGCTGCTGCTGGATGAGCCTACCAACCACCTCGATGCTGAGTCAGTGCACTGGCTGGAGCAACACCTTCAGCAGTATAAAGGCACGGTGATTGCCGTCACTCACGACAGGTATTTTCTGGACAACGTGGCTGGGTGGATTTTGGAACTAGACAGAGGGGAAGGAATTCCCTGGAAAGGAAACTACAGCAGCTGGCTTGATCAGAAGCAAAAGCGCCTGGCTCAGGAAGAGAAATCAGAATCTAAGCGACAAAAAACCCTTGAACGTGAACTCGAGTGGGTTCGAATGACCCCAAAAGGTAGACAAGCCAAAGCCAAAGCCAGACTGTCAGCATACGACAAACTCCTGGGCGAAGAGGGCGCACAGAAGGAATCTCAGTTGGAACTTTACATCCCGCCAGGCCCCCGATTGGGCGCTAAAGTGATTGAAGCAAATGGAGTGTCCAAGTCGTATGGAGATAAGCTATTATTCGATAACCTGACTTTCAGTCTGCCTCAGGGTGGCATTGTGGGGGTAGTAGGCCCCAATGGAGCGGGTAAGACCACCCTGTTCAACCTGATCACTGGCAGGGAGCAACCCGATGCAGGAACATTTGAAGTTGGAACAACCGTGAAAATGGCTTATGTAGATCAGGAGCACAATGACCTTAAATCGGATGATACGGTGTTTCAGGCTATCTCCGGTGGCAATGAGATCATTCACCTTGGAGAAAAGGAAATGAATGCCAGGGCTTACGTTAGCCGATTTAACTTTTCAGGTTCAGACCAGACCAAAAAGGTGGGCGTATTGTCAGGAGGGGAGCGTAATAGAGCGCACCTGGCCATCACACTGAAGCAGGGTGCCAACCTTGTCTTACTGGATGAGCCTACCAACGATCTGGATGTGAATACGCTCCGTGCCCTGGAAGAAGCTTTGGAAAACTTTGCGGGATGTGCGGTAGTCATCTCCCACGATAGGTGGTTTCTGGATAGAATATGCACGCATATACTGGCTTATGAAGGCGATTCTCAGGTGTACTGGTTTGAAGGCAACTTCACCGATTACGAGGAGAATAGAAAGAAAAGGCTAGGGGATCAGGCACCAAAAAGGATCAAGTATAGAAAGCTGAAGTAAATGAAAAAGAAAGAATGCCCTTCCTGCGCTATGGAAGTGCCTGCTAAAAGCAAGGAATGCCCCATTTGTGGGTATGAGTTTGCTGATTTCAGTCCTGCATACAAATGGGTAGCTATTCTGCTTATTGTGATGATGTTGCTCTACCTGGTGTTCTGAGGGATGAAAAGGACTATCGGGGAGATTCAATGAAGATCGTCCAGGTCGAGGAAAAGCGCCGAAATCATGTGAATTATTTTTGATACCCACTAAATTTAGAAAAACAAACCCTGAAGACCATGAAATTTGGAAGCGTAGACAACCCCGCTCTTGTAGATTTTACCTTGCCTGCTGACCATCCTGGCACGGAGCGGGTGCTGACTAGTAAGGGGGGTGCCGGACTGTCCGAAATTTATGTGGGTTGTGCCAAGTGGAACAAAGGAGACCTGAAGAAATTTTATCCAAAAGGAGTAAAGGATGAATTGGCTTACTATGCCCAGCAGTTTAACTCAGTAGAACTCAATGCCACTTTCTACAATAACTATGGCCCCGAGCAGATCGAGAAGTGGAATGAAAAAGTTCCGGATGGCTTTAAGTTTTTCCCTAAGGTATCTCGCTACATCAGTCACATCAAGCGATTGAATGCCGTGGGCGTTTATGTGAATGATTTCTGTCAAAACATTTCCACATTTGGTCCGCACCTGGGGATGGCCTTTTTACAGGTGCATGATAATTTTTCCCCTAAAAATAAAGATCGGATCAGCGAGTTTATGGACGTCTGGTCATGGGATATTCCGCTGGCTGTGGAGCTCAGGAACACGGATTGGTTCAATGATGAGGAGGCCAGTGAGTGGGTTTATGATCTTTTTGAAAAATATGAAGTGTCCAATATTGTCACGGACACGGCTGGGAGAAGAGATCTGCTGCACATGCGCCTTACCTCACCGGTGGCCTTCGTGCGGTATGTAGGCGCCAACCACGAGAGTGACTATCAGCGATTAGACGATTGGATAGCCCGCATCAAAATCTGGAAAGCGCAGGGACTGGAGAAGCTCTACTTTTTTGTTCACCAAAACCTTGAAAAGGCTTCCCCATTCCTGTCGGCCTATTTTCTTGAGCAATTCAATAAAGAATTTGGGACGGATCTCCCGCTCCCTGAGTTGGGAGAGCAGGCACAGGGGAATTTATTTTAGCCCTTCCTGATCGATCAGGTAGGTCATGGCGGTCATGGTGCCGGCACCAAGTTCGAGCTCTCGCTTGTCCACCGCCTCAAATACATCCGCTTCTGTATGATGATAGTTGAAGTATTTTTGAGGGTTGGGCTCCATTTCCATCAAAAATACTCCCTGATCCTCAAGGGGGCTGATGTCTGCACCACTTCCCACTTTATCAAAATTCCAGACAAAATAGGGTAGGAAATAGGGTTTCCAGCTCTTGATTTTATCTCTTGACGTCTCTTCTCCCATGGAGGAAAAGCCCATAGGACCAAAAGCTCCCGAATCCGATTCCAGACCGGCAATGTGTTTCTCTCCTTTTTCTTTGGCCACCCTAGCATATTCTTTTCCACCCCTTAGTCCATTTTCTTCATTCATAAACATCACGATCCTGATGGTGTGTTTTGGTCGGATGCCTAAAGCAAGAAAAGTGCGACCTACTTCTATAGACATCATACATCCTCCGCCATCGTCATGCGCTCCTTCTCCCACATCCCAGGAGTCCAGATGGCCGCCTACCACAATGATTTCATCAGGGAATTCAGCGCCTTTGATTTCACCAATCACATTGTATGAGAGCACATCTTCCTGCAATTCACAGTGGGTTTCCACATATATTTTCAAACCTTTCTGATCTTGCAGTAAATCGCTGAGCAAATCTGCATCGTTGGTGCTGATGGCCAATGCTGGTATTTGCGGCATGAGTGGTTTGTACACCAGTGAGCCAGTGTGGGGAATGTCGTCTCTACGATTGGTCATGGATCTTACAATCACTGCCTTTGCACCAAACTTCCCGGCTTCAGACGCACCATAGGCCCGCTGTACCACTGCACTACCGTAGGCCTGAAAGGTGTTGACGAGGGTAGGGTCCATCTCGCCATTATAGAAAACTATCTTACCTGCCACCGCTTTGCCTAGAGCATTGACTTCCTCGATGCTCTTTACCTCTACTACCTCAGCCAAAACGCCCGCGGGACCGGTGCCTACTGAGTTACCCAGTGCCACGGTTCTTAATTCTCGTGTACCGACCTTGTCAGAATTGGTGATTCTGGCGATTTCTGTGCTTCCCCGCACCCATTTCGGAACCATCACAGGCTGTAAATACACCGTATCAAAGCCATAGTCTACCATCAACTGGCGGGTGTATTCCACTGCGGCTGCTGCCTGGGGTGAGCCTGACAGCCTTGGCCCAATCTCTTTACAAAGTGCCCTTAGGTTTTCATATACGGGGCTTTCAGAAAGCTGATGGTCGTATATTTTTTTGATCATGGCCGTATGGTCCTGACCAAAAACACCTAGAGGTAGGAAGAGAATAAGGAAGAGTGCTTTTTTCATGAAGCGAATATAAAATGATTAAGCTAAAGGGGGATTTGGAACTTATAAGATTCTGTCCCTTTTCAATGCATCCATGAGCGTACGTGCAAACGGACTGAGCTGAGGAACACCCGGGGTTGCTGCGTCATATTTGTATTGATAAGTCCAGATGAGGTTATTGTTCACATCCTCTGAGGTGAGGTCGTAGGCATGTGCTTCGTAGATGAAGGTGCTGGATTGGGTGTAATAACCTGGCTGATAGATTTCCTTGTAGGTACTGATGTAGGTGTTCCCAAAGCGGCTTCTGTCTGCCGGAATAATGTAATTGGACCCTGACACGAAAATAGCTCTGGTGCTCACATCTACCACGGCAAGAGAGATCACAGCATCCACACCCTTGGATATGAGATGTTTGCGAATGCTCTTTACATCCAGGTCCTTTACCCATTCAGGAGGAATTACGGTCATGCCTGGAATGGAGAGGTATCCGTCTTTTCTGAGCTGACCTACCATTCCCACTTCAAAATCGCTGGCATCCTGGAGGTCTCGGGTTAGCCCAAAAACGGCAATCTTATCAAATTTTTTGAAGTCATGATCAGGAGCCACCCAGTTGTAATAGGAGACGGAAGGCACACAAGCTGATAGGATGAGAGCGAGTAGGGTGTATCGCGATATGGATTTCAGTAAATGCAAGATTTTTGGGGGTGTTTAGGTAGTAAAAGTAAAAAAAGCGGAGGTTAATCCGCTTCTATCATTGATCTTTTAGCAACATCCCCCTCCATCGTAGTGATAGGTGCTTTCGGAGAGGTAAATGTCATCCCGCTTCAATGCGGCCAAATTTTGGGCTGTTTTGTCACATACCGCCAGCGGCTGGTTGGGAGTCATCACGTGACCATTGTGGTCATCAAAGTATTCCTGGTCTCCAAAATAGATAGCCGTTTTGCCAGTAAAAACGCACGGTCCATCCGCAGGCATAGGGTCTTTGATGGCGCAAACCTCCACACTTTCGATGAAGATAGTCTCCGAGGTATCGTAATTCTTGGAGTCAAGGATTCGATACGGGCGCTTGGCGCGAATCTCGATCGTTCCAAAACCAGCATCGGTAATTAGCTTGATATAATCTTTTAGGGGTAGCGCCCCACTCAGACAGAGTCCTCTCAGTTTGGGATCATTTTTCAATGCCTCAGGCATGGATGATTCGCTGACCGGATCAGAAAGCACCAATCGCCCATGAGGCTTCAGTACCCGATACATTTCCTCCAGTGCTTTCTTAAGATCTTCTTCATGAAAAATATTGAAGAGGCAGTTTTGAGCAGCCACATCAATCGTGGAGTCTTCTACTGGCAGATTAAGCGCATCACCCTTGCGTAAGTCCACAAAGTTTTCCTGAAACCAAGGATTTTCCTGCTCGGCTATTTTGAAGTTTTTTCTGCTGGCTTCCAGCATTTCATCCACAATGTCCACACCTATGACACCACCTCTCTGACGGCTAAAGTAGGCGAACTGCAACAGCTCCATGCCTCCGCCTACACCAACGTAGAGGATTCTCGGATCATTGATGAGGTCGCGGGGGTGTACTGTGCTCCCACATCCATAGTTCATCTGCTGCATGATTTTTGGGATTTCCAGCCCCGGAAATGCCCAAATAGGGGTGGTCGTACAGCACAGTCCTACATCAGGGGTGATGGCCGCTTGTTTGTAGATGTCTTTGGTTACTTCTAAGTATTCCATTTTGAGATTTACATTAATGGTGTTTTTAGGTTTTACGTAGTGACTCCCCCACAGCTGGAGCCTGCTCCGGCTGTGCAGCCAAAGCAATGCTGGCTGATGCGTATGGTGCGCTCGTTGGTGGAGATCAAATCAAAATCTGAAATGTGAACAGGCACGTCTTCGAGCTTCAGGTCCAGCATCTGATTAAAGTCACAATCGTAGAGGTATCCATCCCAGCTGATGCTGAGTGTGTTTCTGCACATCACGCCACTCGCAGCTGCCGGATTAAAGGCATTGACGAGCTCGTGCATATAGTCCTCGTAGTTTTCAGAAGTGATCAGGTAGTCCAAAAAACGACTGATGGGCAAGTTGGTGATGGCGAAAAGCTCGTTGAACTGAACTTCGTATAACTCTAAAAGTTTTTGTTTGAACTGCTGCTCAAGCTCGGCCTGGTCTCCAGGTAGAAAAGCCCCGGATGGGTTGTACACCAGATCCAGTTTGAGGTTGGAACCAGGCATTCCGTAGCCCACCTCATTGAGCATCTGCAGTGCCTTGATGGACTTTTCAAATACTCCCTCTCCGCGCTGTGCATTGGTGCGTTTGGCGGCAAAGTAGGGGAGTGAGGAAACCACGTTTACTTTGTGTTTTTTGAAAAAATCTGGCAGGTCGTGATACTTAGGATTAGCGAGAATGATTGTCAGGTTGCATCGCACAATCACGGATTTTCCCATGGCCGTTATTTCCTCCACAAACCACCGGAAGTCAGGGTTCATCTCAGGAGCACCACCGGTCAGGTCTACCGTTTTCACCTCTGTGCCCCTGAGGGCATCCAGGATTTGCTGCATGGTCTCTTTGGTCATGATCTCCTGCCGGTCAGGCCCGGCATCTACATGGCAGTGTTTGCACACCTGGTTGCACATCTTCCCTACGTTGATTTGAAATATTTCTATTCCCGTAGACTTGAGTGGAAACAGGTCAATGTTTTGCAGCTTTTCCTGAAAGCTGGGAATGCCTATCGCTTCATGATCGTCCAGAATTTCAATCTGCCGATTGGTGTTAGCAAGGTTATGGTTTTGTCGCTTGAGTGTTGCTAAATTCATGATTATCAGATTAATGGGTTTTCAAAACGGAGGAGTGATCTTACATCATTTTGTCTTTCACCTGATTCATCATTTGCACACCATGCACCAGCGAGGCTCCACCACGTATGGCAGCAGCTACATGTATGGCTTCCATCATTTGCTCTTCGTCCACCCCTTTTTTTAGGGTGTCGGACGTATAGGCGTCAATACAATAGGGGCACTGGATGGCGTGGGCTACGGCCAGTGCGATCAGTGATTTTTCTCTGGCAGTCAAAGCTCCCGGGGCGAAAACGCTTCCATAATAGTCGAAAAATTTATCTCCTAATTCCTGTTGAAATTCTGTGATGTTGCCAAATTTCCCAAGGTCTTCGCGGTTATAATAAGTCTCTTTCATCTGTTAAATAGAGGATTGTGAGCCTGCTGGCTCGGTGATAAATAAATAGAAGGACAATGAAGGAACTTAGTGGGAAGGGGGAGCTCGTAAGGGGAGATTTGCGACCAGGAGGCGTGGCTTGCATGAAAATGACCAGACTGCTGGCAGAAAGATTTGACCTAACAAGTGCAATAAAGGCAGCAGGATGGATCGTCGTATTTTGGTTTTGAGTACCTCAACAAAATCCTCCGGACGGTTAATGTCTGAAAGCGGCTCCAGGTGGGCGGCGTTTTCCGAAACGGAGGAAAGCACCTCGCAGAAGCGGTTGGTGTGCCAGGGCAGATTGACCAGCCAATCCTTGTGAAATATCTTTTTGGAGATACCGATAAGGTAGGCGCCGCCATGGCTATCAGGACCGATGACCAGGTCGCGGGAGAGCAATAGCTCATTGGCAAGGATCAGATCAGCTGATTTCAACTGGGGGCAATCGTTGCCCACCACAATGACGTTTTCAAAACCCTGATCGAATACTTCTTTTATAGCTAGAAAAAAACGGACTTCTATGGGGCCTTGGGTTGGCTCCATATCCACTTTCTCAAATACCGGCAGGTTGGTTTTGGAAATCAGGTTTCTCGTTCGGTTCTGAAAATACCTAATGACCTTTGGGGTGGGATGAAGCGATTTGGATCGGATTTCATCTTTTTCCCTTCGGGTAAAGAGTAATATGGCCGTACTGGTTTTCATCTGCTGAGACAAGATAACCATTGTGTAGATCAAAAAGTTGTCTGATCTACTTACGCAGGCTCAATTGTCGGCAGATTTTCAAATGACCTAAAAAAGTCAGATTTGTTCGATCACTACTCCCACACTCTGAAAGTCCTTCCAAAAATCAGGGTAAGATTTCTGAACCACGGAGGGGTCATCTATGGTGATATCGTTGATGGCACAATACGGCGCAAAAGCCATGGCCATGCGGTGATCATCATAAGTGTCGATCGTCTCCACGGTCACTGGTAAGGTTCCCGGGATCATCGTCCATGTACTCCCTTCCTCGATCAGGCTCGCTCCAAGCTTTCGGAGTTCATTTTGCATAGCCGCTATTCTGTCGGTTTCTTTGATGCGAAGACTTTCCAGTCCGGTCATCTTCAGGGTAACTCCCTTCGCTGCAGCGGTCACCATCACTGTTTGGGCCAGATCGGGGCAGGTTTTGAAGTTTATTTCTATTTCTCCTGCCACCTCACCGGTTTGTGTCAGGGTGGCGCCTTTGTTATCATATGTGGTTTTGATCCCCAGCTTTTCCATGATGGTGGCTATCTCCTGATCTCCCTGCAGACTTTCCGATCGAAGACCCAGAAGTGTAAGTTCAGAATTCATCCCAAGCGCAGCCAGGGAGTACCAATAGCTCGCTCCTGACCAGTCACTCTCTATGGTGTAGGCACCTGATGAGTAGGCCTGAGGGGCTATTTTGATTTCGTTGCCTTCCCACAGTGACTCTACTCCAAATCGCCTCATCAGATCGAGGGTCATTTCTATGTAGGGCTTACTGAATACTTCGGTGGTGAGCCGTAGGGTAAGTCCGTCGGGTAGACTTGGCCCGATCATGAGCACCGCACTGATAAACTGGCTGCTGATGTTTCCTGGTATTTCTATCAGGCTGGTTTGTTGGTTTTTGATTCCTGAGATTTTCAATGGTGGGTAGCCATCTTCCCCAAGATATTCTATCGTTGCTCCCAGCTTTCTTAAGGCACCCACTAAAACTCCGATAGGTCTCTGGCACATTCTGGGAGTGCCAGTGATGGTTTGTCCGGAGCCCTTGATGGCTAAAAATGCAGTGCAAAATCTCATGGTGGTGCCGGCATCCAATACATCCCATACCTCACCTGATTCCTTCAAAAGACGCTCCATGGTCTGAGTGTCGCGTGCTGCAGACAGGTTGTGAAGCTGAAGCTGATTACCGCTCAATGCATTGATAAGCAGCGCCCGGTTACTTTCACTCTTTGAAGAGGTTAATTGCACGGTTCCGAGGAGGTGTTGGTCGAATTTCTTAACGAGATATTTCAAGCAGAATATATATTTAAAGTAAGGTATAACAGCATTACAACTGTTTACGTTATACAATTGTCTTAATGATTAATTATGTCTTTATCAAAAACCATAGGAACCCTTATCGCTACAGTTTTAGTAGGTTCATTGACGCTTTTAGTTGCTACTCCAAAGAAAGTAATGAAAAACAAAGCAAAGACCACCAAAACTAGTACGCAAAACGGGATTGAGGAAAAGGAAAATCTATTTATTTGAGGTTTTGATAATATTGGAACGATTCATCGATCCACTTCAGGTCAATTAACTCATCAAAAGAGCACTTACCCACCCCATCCAGCAATGAGAAACTAATTTCATTGCCTACATTTTTTTTGTCCTGTAGCATCAGCGGCATAATCTCATGGATAGGAGGTAAATCAAATTTCCCGAAAACCGAAATGAGATAGTTAGACACCTCATTCAGGTCTGATATACTCAGCTTCCCCAGTTTATTGGCCAGAAAGCCCTCCAGAATCATCCCAATGGAAATGGCTTCACCATGCAGTAGTGACTGTCTGGAGTTGAGATACCATGTTTCAATACCATGCCCCAGGGTGTGCCCAAAGTTTAGGATTTTCCTGAGCCCGGCCTCACGGGGATCTTGAGCTACCACCTCACTTTTGATTTCCACCGACCGCTTAATCACCTCAGTCCAGTTAAGATTGGGGAAACTTGATTGGCTGATTTGGTGGAAATAGTCCTTGTCGTAGATGAGTCCATGCTTGATCACCTCTGCAAAGCCGGATCGGAGCTCTCGCTCGGGCAGTGTTTTTAGAAATAAATCGGAGATGACTACCGCATCCGGGTCATTAAAGACACCAATGTGGTTTTTGAAACCCCGAAAATCGATTCCCAATTTCCCACCGATATTGGCATCAACAGCGGCCAGCAGTGTGGTGGGGATGTTGATAAACCGAATTCCCCGCTTGTAAGTAGATGCAGCGAATCCACCCATATCGCCAATTACTCCTCCACCCACATTGACCAGCATAGATTTTCGGCTAAAGCCACTCGTGGTGAGTGCCGCCCAGATGAGTTCACAGCTATTGAGGTTTTTGAAGATCTCGCCACTATGGATTTGGATGATTTCAGCATCGTCACCTACTCCCAACAAGGGGAGGCAATGTTCCCTGGTGTTTTCATCCACCAGATAAGCGATTTTGTCCGGTTTAAAGGTTTCCAAAAGCGATTGAAGCTTATTTGCAGGGTCGTCGGTGAGCGTGATGTAGGCTGGTATTTTCAAAGTACTTGATTATAAAGAGTAACAGTTGTAATGAAGGTGAAAAAATGATTGAGGGCTTACTATCTTTGCCGTCAGTTTTCAAAAGTATGTCAGAAAATTCAAAAATCAACTTCGAAGATACGGCAACTGCATTTGCGCACAAGAGTACCGCCAGGCTCCGGAAGTCTCATTTTGTGTTCTCTACCATGAATTACCCCTGGGTAGTGAAGTTGGGTACCTCTGTGACAAGCGCAGCTCTCAAGATGCGTCTGCCTGTAAAAGGCTTGATCAGGAATACTCTTTTTGATCAGTTTTGTGGTGGAGAATCCATAGAAGGGAGCGAGCCCCGAATGATTTTACTGGCCCAGTCCAACGTAAAGACGATCCTGGATTATTCAGTAGAGGGTGAAGCCTCTGAGGATGGCTACGACGAAGCTGTGGAGGAGGCGTTGCGTGTTTCTGAATATGCCAAACAGCATGTAAGCATACCCTTTTGCGTACTCAAAATGACAGGGATAGCTTCTACCAGATTAATGGAAAAGAAGCAAAAGGGAGAACAACTCACCCCTCCGGAGGAGAAGCGCTTCGACAGAGTACTCGAACGAATAGACACCATCGTGGGAAGGGCTGTGCAGAATGATATGAAATTTATGATTGATGCGGAGGAGTCCTGGATACAGGATGTAATCGACCGCATTACCTATGACCTCATGCTGAAATACAATAAGGAAAAGCCTTATGTGTACAATACTTATCAGCTGTACAGGCATGAAGCGCTGGCCAACATGAAGGCCGGTTTTGAGGAGGTGACCAAAGCGGGTTGCTACTTTGCGGCCAAGCTGGTGCGAGGTGCCTACATGGAAAAGGAACGGGATAGAGCCGAGGAGAAAGGTTACCCGGATCCGATTCAAACTAACAAGAAGGAAACAGATTACGATTATAACCAGGCACTGCAGTTTGCCATTGAGCATATCGACAAGTTTGCGCTCTGTGCTGGTACGCATAATGAAGAATCCTGTCAGCTACTGGTGAACCTCATGGACACCCACAGCATAAAGAAATCTGATGACCGGGTGTATTTTGCACAGCTTCTGGGAATGAGCGATAATATTTCCTTCAAACTGGCTAGTCTGGGCTACAATGTGGCCAAGTATGTCCCGTATGGCCCGGTAGAAAAAGTGCTGCCCTATTTATTCAGAAGGGCCGATGAGAACACCTCTATAGCTGGTCAAAGCGGCCGGGAGTATAGCCTGATCAGAAAGGAATTGAAAAGAAGACGAAGTAAATCATAAAAAATGCTAAGCGAACAAGAAATCCAGCGAAGAAACGAGCGAGAGGCTTTGATGAAAATGGGGATAGATCCCTATCCTGCGGACCTTTTTGAGGTGAACGTAAGCAGCAAAGACATTCACGAAAACTACGAACGCAATAAAACGGACTATAAGAACATCTCTATAGCCGGAAGACTAATGAGTCGCCGGATCATGGGATCGGCTTCCTTCGCGGAAATACAGGATAGCTCTGGCAGGATTCAGATTTATCTTCGTCGTGACGACATCTGCCCGGGAGAGGATAAGAGCCTCTACAATGAAGTATTCAAAAAGCGTCTGGACATAGGCGACATCATCGGGATCACCGGCTATGTTTTTACCACTCAGGTGGGAGAGATTTCCATTCATGTGACCAGTCTGAAGGTGCTGAGTAAATCTCTGCGACCACTCCCCATCGTCAAAGAGGTGGAGGATGAAGAGGGGAATAAGAAAACCTATGATGCATTTACCGATCCGGAGCAGCGCTACAGGCAGCGTTATCTCGATCTGATCGTTAATCCTCACATCAAGGAGACCTTTAAGAAACGTACCCAGCTGGTGAACACCATCCGGGATTTTCTGAATGACAAAGGATATCTGGAGGTGGAAACGCCCATCCTTCAGCCGATTCATGGAGGTGCTGCGGCGCGTCCTTTCGAGACCCATCACAATACGCTGGACATGAAGTTGTACCTGCGAATAGCCAATGAGCTTTACCTCAAGCGGCTGATTGTAGGTGGATTTGATGGGGTCTATGAGTTTGCCAAAGATTTCAGGAATGAAGGGATGTCGCGCTTTCACAATCCTGAATTTACACAAGTGGAGCTCTATGTGGCCTACAAGGATTACAACTGGATGATGGACCTGATGGAGGCGCTCGTGGAGCAAATCGCCATCAACCTGCACGGAAATACTAAAGTACAGGTGGGGCCACATGAAATTAATTTTCAGCGCCCATGGAAGCGCTTCACCATGTTTGAAGCCATAGAACACTTTACAGGCATAGACATTTCCGCCATGGAGGAGGCTGAGCTGAGAGAAACGGCTAAGAAACTGCATGTATCTGTAGACGATAGCATGGGCAAAGGGAAGCTCATAGATGAGATTTTTGGGGAGAAGTGCGAAGGGCAGCTGATTCAGCCAACCTTCATAACGGACTACCCGGAAGAGATGTCACCATTGACCAAGAAGCACCGATCCAAGCCTGGTCTGGTGGAAAGGTTTGAGGCCATATGCAATGGTAAGGAAATCATGAATGCCTACTCAGAGCTCAATGATCCAATCGATCAGCGCAAGCGATTTGAGGATCAGATGGAGCTGGCTAAGCGTGGTGATGACGAGGCGATGGCGCTGGATGAGGACTTTCTCAGAGCACTGGAGTTTGGGATGCCACCTACTGCAGGTGTAGGCCTGGGTATTGATCGACTGACCATGATTATGACCAACTCCAACTCCATTCAGGATGTGCTTTTCTTCCCTCAGATGAAAGCTGAGAAAAAGGCTAAAATCGTGACGGATGCTGAGCTAATGGCGCTTGGAATCAGAGCTGATCTCTTGCCGATCATTCGAAAACTGGCGCTCAATACCATTGAACAGATCAAACACAGCGATGTAAACAAATTGCACAATGATGTGTGTGGCACTCGAAAAAAACTAAAGCTGAACGATGTGCAGAATCCTACCAAAGAAGAAGTACAAAGTTGGATCGAGGGATGAGGTCTTCAATGACAAGTTGACAAATAAAAGAGGCCGCTCAATGCATTGAGCGGCCTCTTTTTTTACAATTTTCTTCTCATGGCCACCTGATCAATAGCCTGGTTGCCGTTTTCGATGATGGGTTGGCTATAGTATTTGAGGAAGTGACCTTTGGCTACGAAATAGTGCTCAAATTTCATCTTCTCGTAGTACTTGATGGTATCCGCACTCGTGTCAGCGGTTTTCACAACCAGGTATTCGTAGCCCTCCATTTTGGAGATGCGCATTACATATTTGATGATTTCTTTGCCAATGCCCTGGCCCTGATATTGATCGACAATGGAGATATTCTTGAGCTCCATTTCCTGGGGGTTGTTAGGCATGAGCACAAATACACCCACCACCTCATCGTTCATCTTGGCCAGATAGCACTCCCCTGAGTATAGGTACTTTTCGATCATCTCTATCGAAGGATCCGCCTTGAATAGCAAATCCATGGGTGCCTTTTCAGTATGTCCTAATTTACCAATCTCCAAATTCATTCTTATCCAATCTTACTTTTAGCGTGCTCTATTCCGAGATTTATCCACCCCATCAATTGCTCTTCTGTATCAAATCCATCAGCACTTACATAGACAAATTCCTTCATGGCACTTTTGGTGAAATCCATGGGACGTACATGTGGTTCGGTAAGTACTTTTTCCATTTTATCCGCAACTACCCTCACCGCCAGGTCGTCTTTCACCACTCCCACAGTCATTTTTCCCTCATAGAGAAATGAGAGTCCACCGAACATTTTCTTTTCAGTATACTGAAAAGAGTGAATCAAATCCATTGCCATACGGATTCGCTGAGCCGTCTCTTCGTTGAAAGCCATGTGTCAGGTTTTGTCTCTTAAAGATGCACAAATTCACTTAAAATTGACTGCCCAAAAAAGGTCTTTGCTTTTTTATTGAAGTTTTCAGTTTCGTCAGTAGTCAAAAATTGAAGTTGATGGTTTTTGAGGCAAAAATCTGAAATTTCCGGATGACGATTCAGATAATCTTCAAGGCTGGGGGCGACAATTTCGCCCTGATTCAGTACGGTGATGCCAGCCGGAATCCGGGTCATGATCTTTTTGATCAGCAGAGGATAATGTGTGCAGGCAAGGAGGAGTGTGTCTATTTTTTCCGACTGACTGAAAAGCTCCCGGAGGTACTTCTCCACAAAGTAGTCCGCCCCCTCAGAGTCGTGCTCTCCGTTTTCCACCAGTGGCACCCACATGGGGCAGGCTTGTTGGAATACTTTGAGCTCCGGTGATTGCTTTTTGATTTCCAGTAAGTAGGACTCAGAATTTACCGTACCGCTGGTGCCAAGTACACCCACATGCCCGGTCTGGCTGTATTGCCCAATCACCTCGGCCGTTGGCCTGATCACCCCCAGCACTCGTCTGTCGGGTGCCAGGCCCGGGAGATCTCGCTGTTGTATGGTTCTCAAAGCTTTCGCTGAAGCGGTATTGCAGGCCAGAATGATCAGTGGACAACCTTCATTCAGTAGATATTTGACACTCTCCAGCGTATACTCATAGATGGTTTTAAAAGATCGGTTGCCGTATGGGGTACGGGCATTATCACCCAGGTACAAAAAATCATGATGAGGCAACACTTTCACAATCTCCCGCAGAACCGTGAGTCCGCCATATCCCGAATCAAAAATGCCAATAGGTCCTTGCTCCATGCCGCTAAGCTAGTTACTCAAAGGGCAACTCATCAACTATTTTCTGCAATTTGGCACGGCTATATAAGCCTGAGGTGGCATATATGATTTTGCCCTCTTTATCGAGCAGGTAAAAATAAGGTAAGTCTTTGTCCGTGATATTCAGGGCATCTTTGTATTCTTTCAGTGTGCCCTGATAGAAAAGAACATTTGGGTGCAGGCGTGGGTCCACATCCTTTTCCACGTTTTTCATCACCTGCTGATACGCTGGTCGCTTGGCTCCTGTGAGCATGGGCACGAAATAGACGTTCACATCGTAACTGAATGCAAACAGACCTGCCTCAGGTTCTTTGATCAACTGGTCATAGACGGGGGTAAACCATGAGTTGAGGAATTTTTCAGATTTCTTGGAAAAAGCCAGACCAATCAATGTATGCTTTCCTTTCACATCTTCCGGTAAATTCACTTCTCCATGCATGAGGTTTTCACCAGCCAGGTTTGGGAAAATGGTTCCTTTTTGTGCAAATAATAAAGCTGGAGAGCAAAAGATAAGAGCGAGTATCAGTTTTTTCATGGGTTTCTTCTTTCCTTATAGTAACTCCCATGAAGATAATATATTTCATTCATCCGAAGTATGAATGAAGCCGCACCACCCGAATTAATTGTAATTCAATTTGCCGAGCCTTTCGTGGGCCAGTAAACTAAAGTTCTCACACGAAGGAATATACTGACCGATTTGTTCAGTAGTGGCCAGGCTTACATACTTCACCTGCTGTTCGCGGTATTTTTCAGTGAGTAGCATGTCACATTCCATTAGCGCGCTTAAGATGGGATTGTTGTTTTCGAGTTGCAGGATTTCATTCAGGCGTAGCCTGTATCGTTCGTGGTGTTTTGGATGCTTGATGAGGTGAAATAATGTATCGAAATAGAGCTCAAAGGCTTCTTTTCGATTGTTGGCCCGAGTAAACTTCCCTTTTAAGTGTTGATCAAAAGTATGCTGCTTGAAGGTGGACCAGGTGCGCATGATCAGATCCAGACGATCTTCTTCAGCCATGAAAAATACATCCGTCCGATAAATGGAGGAAATGATCAGCGAGTGACTGAGTGTAAGTGACTCGATGAGGGAGCGAAAATTCTGTGCATCATGATCCTTAAACCAGAAAGACGGAGCGCAACTCCCTTGTATGCTGAGGTATTGAATTTCTTTCATTTTTGGAGGGGTGATATGATGAAATGATCAAGGAGGCCGGCTACCATCCCTATGAATTTATGAAAAAAGTAATTAATGTACCATTTCTGTCTTTGTTTTCTTACAGGTGGCTCACTTGTCTGGTTACTCGTTTGGTCGCTTCCTTTGGGAACTTTTAGAAAAAGATACATTAGGGGTATTTATTGAAATCTTACTGACATAATTTTAAGTTATGACACTGAACCAACTAGATTATGCCCTGACGCTTTGGCGAATTGGCAGTTTCAGCAAGGCCTCAGAGCGATTGGGGATCACGCAGCCCGCACTTAGTTCTCAGATCAAAAAACTGGAAGAGGAAATCGGAATTAAGCTGTTTAACAGGAATACCTCACCTATCGAGATCACCAGAGATGGGCAGAGATTTCTTGAGCGTTCGCAGCAGATTTTGACGGATGCACGGCGATTGATTAATTTCTCTCAGGAGCTCAGTCAGCAGTATAACGATGTGATTCGCGTAGGGGTGATTCCCACCCTGGCACCATTTCTGGTTCCATTGTTTTCCGACGATCTGCAGAAGGATTATCCGGAATTTCGCCTCGATATCCATGAGCTCACCACGGAAAATGTGGTGGCCGGGGTCCGGGATGGGAGTCTGGATGTTGGTCTCATTTCCACACCCATCAGTGTCGCAGGGATCGTTTTTGAGCCTCTGTTTTATGAAAAGTTCTTTCTGTATATGTCCTTTCAGCCTGAGACCAAGACTCATTTCGACCTACAGGATATCAGTTATGACGAACTCTGGCTTTTGAATGAGGGTAACTGTTTTCGGGACCAGATCAATAATTTTTGTGATCTGAATAAAATCAGACAGCATAAGCATTTCATCTATCGGAGCAACTCCATCGATGCGCTGATCAGGATAGTGGATACCAAAGGTGGGATGACCATTCTGCCAGAGCTGAGCATGCTGAGCCTGGATGAGGAACAGGAGGAGCGTGTGATCCCGATCGGCGGTAAACCAAAGGCCCGGGAGATTAGCCTCATCATGACCAAGCACTACGACAAGCAAAGGTTTATCGACAAGCTTGGGGAATACATCAGGAAGAATATTCCACGACATATGCTCTCACCACAGGACTATGAAATTGTAGATCCACAAATTAATATTGGCTGATTTGGGACTACCGTCCATCAAATTGCCGCAGATCTTGACGAGCTTTTGGTAACCTTTTTGCGCTGGAGGAGTAAACTAAATGGTCAAAAACTCTAATTAAGTCGCCATGTTCAGCCTGTTTAGCAAAAAGAAAAAATTCAAAGCCTCCTGTGATCTGAGTGGTAGTCCGCTCGAAAGAGAGTCTGCTTACCTGGTGTCCACCGCGCAGATCATCTCCTCCAGAAAATTTTGGGACAACATCATGACGGAGCCCGACACCATGACTTATACGGAAGCATATTTCAAAAGCGGTGATCAAACTGCCACCAATATCAGAGGGATGATATTTAAGAAATATGCAGATAAAGATCGTGCCTGGGTCATATCAGACTCACATCTCCATCTTTTTGATATTGACGAGTCAGCTGCCAAGACAGTGGCCAATGACTGGTGGGACTCCGAGGGAAAAGAGGTTCCGCAGGAATTGGAAAACTCTCTGGCTAACCTGGATGAGCATTCCTTTGAAGAGATCAAGTCTTACGCCGTGAAAGAGGCGGGGAGAAGGTTGGTTCAGGTATGACAGGCGTCATACCTGAATTGAAATCTTAGGCAATGTTGGTATAGACGGCCTGCACGTCATCGTCATCCTCTATCTTATCCAGCATTTTTTCTATTTCTTCCATCTGCTCATCGGTAAACTCCACCGGGCTAGTGGGAATCCTTTGCAGACTGGCTTTTTTCACTTCTATGTTCTGATCTTCCAGGGCTTTGGACAGGGAGCCAAAGTTGGTGTAATCTGCATATAGATAAACCATTTCCTGATTTGTCTCTATTTCTTCAAGGCCTGCATCTATTAGCTCCAACTCCAGTTCTTCCAGTTCCACTCCTTCAGGTTTTTCAAACTCGAATACAGCTTTGCGACTGAACATGAACTCCAGGGAGCCATTGGGGACTATGCCGCCGCCAGCTTTATTGAAATAGGACTTTACGTTGGCTACCGTTCGCGTGGTATTGTCGGTGGCACATTCCACAAATACCAACACACCGTGCGGACCTTTTCCTTCATAGGTCACCTCTATGTAATCTGCAGCGTCATTGCCCAATGCTCTTTTGATGGCATTTTCGATGTTGTCTTTGGGCATGTTCTGCGACTTGGCATTCTGGATAGCCGTGCGCAGCTTGGAGTTTGTTTCCAGTTCGGCTCCTCCTTCTTTCACCGCTACAGTGATGGCTTTGGCCAGTTTTGGAAATATCTTGGACATCTTGTCCCAACGTGCCTCTTTGGCTGCTCTGCGGTATTCAAATGCTCTTCCCATGGATTTTATCTTTTGGATGGCAAAAATACATAGTTGAACAATATCTAAAAAAGTTTTCTCAATGTGTGATCAACAATAATCAGGAGCACCAGATTTTGGATGGGCAGATCAATTAATATGGGCCAGGGCCTCTTGTAGTTTGATCAGATCGATGGGTTTTTGAACAAATGCAGCATAGGGAATCTCACTGTAATGAGCTGCCATGAAATCCTCAGAATGTGCAGAGACGATGATAATTTTTGGCCGATGTTCAAGCAAGTCGATAAACTCGGGCCCTTCCAGTCCTGAAATGTTGATATCGAGAAAGATAAAGTCAGGTTTTTGTTTTTCAATTTGGATGGCGGCGTTCACTGTGTCCGTGTACATGCCAAGAACTTGAACTCCACCTGTCTTTTTCAGATAAAAGGACAAAAGATCCTGATGGTGTATTTCATCTTCTACGATGATGCAAGTGCGCATAGTCTGGATGGACATTTTAATAAAGGCTGGTTTGGGTCACAAATGAACACATTATCCCTTTCATTTGGAAATGGAAAGATCAACTGATTACTGACCAAAGAAATCCTGGAAGCTTCTTCGCTTTTCGATTTTCAAATCCTGTAGAAGCGCCGATTTCGGTCGAATGATGAGACTAAACGATTGGTACCTGCCAAAAGGTACCCACGAGAAGTTGAGCGTCCAGCAGTGCAGATCACGGGCCACTCCTATATTAGTTTGAGTAAAATCCTTGTTTTTGATATCATACCCAGAGTTGAAAGTGATCTGCGTTTTGTCTGTGAGACCCAATGTACCACTGAACTGAACACCATGGCTGGAGATGAGCGCATCATCCAGTCCGTTTTTGGTTCGGTTCACATTATAGGCCACTCGAAGAGACCAAGGCACATTGAAGTCCACATATGCCTCCGGATTTTGCTTGATGTATTCTTTTTCGTCTTCTGTGCCAAACGGACTTCTGTCTATTGCGGCGCCATCGTCAGCAAATGCACTGCGGTCATTGGGGTTGCTATTTGGATTATCATTGGATTCTTTGGATCCCTTAGGCTTTAGCGAGAAGCTCACCTGGGAGCTCAGGGTTCTCAATGTGCCTATTCCTTCGCCGTTGTTCCAGGCGTAGCGATCTATTTTTTGTCCAGAGGAAGTTCCGTTTTCAATGTAGAGGTAAGGGTCATAGGCACCACTCAGGGTGAGGTTCACCTTTTGGTTGAAAAAACTTGTTCTGGCATTCCAGTTGATGTTGCTCAGTCGAAAGGAGTCTGCCGCGAAGTTGTAGCCACTGTTGACGGAAAGATTCTCAAAGATTTTTACTTTTTTGAATTCATTGACGGAGTCTTTCCTTGCCCGTACTTTCATTTCCAGGTTGTTGGTGAGGCCGAAACTCACTGTCCGACTTTCATTGCCTGATGGACTTCCGTAAGCGAAATTCTGATATTTGGATAACCGTTTCGTTCGCCCTAGGGTATCCATCTGTACCGTTTCATATACTCCGTATTTTTCATCACCAAAGTCTGGGTTGTAGCTGAAGGATAGGCTGGGAGTCATTACATGGCGGATGGCTTCTATACCAGCAATACCCCTCACATAGTACATCCCGTACATCCGGGTATTGACGGAAGCGCCGGAGCTCCAGCTGCCAGCTCTTGAAAAGCCCTCTACGGTATCTACTCTCACGCCATTTTGCTCAGGCACAAAAGTGTAGTCCAGTTCACGGGTATACCATACCTCCTGATAGTTAAAGCTGGGGCTTACTGTGAAGTACTTTAGAAGGTTAAAAGAAGTAGAAACCGGGATGGTGTGCTTCCCTCCAATTTTCGACCGGTCATAGATGTCTCCCAGGTTCTCTATGTTCAGCTTGATTGGGTCTTCGTCTTCTGTGACATTACCGTTAATGGGGGTGAAACCTAATGCAGTTGGTGATACAGGGGAATTACTGATTTCATTTTTGGCCACAAAATTATGGCTAAAGCTTATTTTGGCGATCGGCGAATTGGAGGACTTAACCAGATTTTTGAAGGGGTACATCCTGTTCATGTTCAGCGCAAAATCAGGCAAACTCATGTTGTAGATGCCTGATTGTATATTCTGTCTTTGCCTGAAGGTAGAGGACATATTGAATGGGATACGCTGAAACTTCTGACTATAGCTCAGGCTAGACTGAAACTCAGAACTGATGCTTTGCTGTGGATTGTAGATAGCGACGTTATTGTTGGTATTAAATCCTCTTGTACCACCATTGACAGATGCGCTGAAGCTGGAATTGCCTCGGGTCTCAGGGCGATGACTCCATCGGATCCAGAAGTCGTTGGTTTCATTGGGTACAGTTTCCGTTTCGGTGACGTTCTTGTTGTAAGCAAAATTCATAGACCCATTGAATTTGTACCTCACCTTATAGTTGGTGGTGGCATCCAGGGCATATCCTCCTTTGGAGTACACATCACCGGTCAGTTTCAGGTCAAAGTATTCACTGAAGCCAAAATAGTACCCACCACCCCTTAGAAAAAAGCCCCTTCGGGTCTCTTCACCATAAGACGGAAAAACGATGCCCGAAGCTTTTTGGCGAGGTTGGGGGAACATCCCGAAAGGAAACCACAACGGCGTGGGGACTTCTCTAAACTTAAGATTGAAGGGGCCTGACACCACTTTGTTTCCAGGAATCACTTTGATTTTCTCCGACTTAATGAAAAAGTGAGGATCTGACAAGTTGCAGGTCGTGTATTTGGCTCCTTTGATGAAGAGTTCGTTCTCTTCATTTTTTTTCACGTCCTCTCCATGCATGATGGCTCCATCCTGCTCCGTGATTACGCCCTTGATAATGGCCCTCTTGGTCTTGAAATTGTAAAGAATATCATCCGTTTCATAAACACTGCCCCCTTGAGAAAAGACCGGTTTTCCACGCTTTCTTCCCAGAGTATCCAGGGTGTATTTCGACTTAATGTTTCGCTCATTCCAGTCGATCGTGGTTTGGTCAGATTCCAGGGTGATGCTGCCGTAATCTATGTGGGTGTTGCCATAAAGAAAGAGCCTCCTGTCCTCAATCTCGAAGATCATGGAATCTTTGGCAGTATAGTTGATAGTGGTTTCTATGTCATTTTTTTTAGAGGCTTTTTTGGAGGGAGCCGCTAGGGAATCAGGAGGTGCGATGAGGGAGTCTGCCGGCATCAGTGCCAGGCGGGAACTATCGTTGGCCTGTATGAAGTCTGATCCTGTAAATTCGAGCTCAGGATTGGAGCCAACCAGGCCTTTATCAGTGGACTCAGTGGAGGTAGAATCAACTTGCGCCTGTAATCGAATAACAATCGATAAAAAAATAGTCACTAGCGCAATTCTCCTCAAGCCGACAGATTTTATTAACTGGTTAAAAATTTACAATTTTGCGTAAAATTATGGGAATTTAAGATATAACCGAGTAGGCATGAGAAATATTGTAATTCCATTTGGCATTTCTATACTGCTGGTGCTGGGCTCCTTTAATACCGTAGGTATTACCAAGTATAAAGTGCGGAAGATTGTGATTGATCCCGGACATGGAGGAAAAGATCCGGGTACGCATGGCAACATCTCAAAGGAAAAAGACATTGCACTGAAAATTGCTCTGGAGGTGGGGCGCGTGATTAATGATAATCTCCCGGATGTGGAGGTGATTTATACGCGTACCGACGATAGCTTCCCGAAGCTCCATGAGCGGTCTAACCTGGCCAATAAGAAGGATGTGGATCTTTTCATTTCTATTCACGCCAACTGGGTGTCTAATCCGAGTATTTATGGAACTGAGACCTATGTGATGGGTGTGCAGAATACCGCCGGGAATTTCGAAGTGGCAAAGCGTGAGAACTCCGTAATTCTATTGGAAGACAACTACGAAACCAAATACGATGGATTCAACCCTGAGTCACCAGACTCGTATATTCTTTTTTCACTGACTCAGTCAGCCTTCCAGGAGAGGAGCCTCAGACTCGCTGGCCTGATAGAAGATCAGTTTAAGAATAGAGTGGGAAGAAAGAGCCGGGGTGTCAAGCAATCCAGTTTATGGGTGCTTTGGAACACCGCTATGCCGAGTGTTTTGGTCGAAGTGGGGTATCTTAGCAATGAAAAAGAAGAGAAGGAGCTTAATGATCCACTCAATCAGGTTTACATTGCATCCGGTATTTACAGAGCCTTTCGTGATTATAAAATGGAACTAGAGTCCATGAACTAATAAACTAATGCCTTAGCATGTCAAAAGAATTTAAAGTAGGTCTCATAGCGCTTGTCACAGGTGTACTTTTATATTATGGTTTCAATTTTCTAAAGGGGATAGATTTCTTCTCACCTACGCATAAATACTATGCCGTCTACGATAATGTGGATGGACTCAATAAGTCAAACCCCGTCATCATCAATGGACTTACAGTGGGGCGGGTTAGCCGGATCAGGCTGTTGCAAAATCAGGGCAATCTTATTTTGGTAGAGTTGGATATTGACGAAACCATTACTTTGGGAGATTCCACCGTGGCATCCCTGATGAATACCGATTTTCTAGGGAGTAAAGGCATTGTATTGACCGTAGGGCCTCTCAATAATCCGATACAACCCGGAGATACCCTTACGTCATACGTGGATAAGGGGCTTAATGAGATTTTGGCCAGCGCAGAGCCTGTGGCCAGTAATCTGAACACAACCATCACCAGGGTGAATGAGATCCTTATCGGTCTTAAAGGAAGCGGAGAGAAGATCAATGCCACGATAGAGGAAGTACGCAAAACCACTGTGAGCGTAAATGAGATTATTTCGGAGAATCAGGCTGAACTGGCGGTGATCATGACCCGGACTGCGATACTTATACAAACACTGAATAGTAAATTGGATAAAATAGACCCGATTCTTGTGAAAACAGGGGGGGTTTTGGACTCATTGAGTAACCTCGAAATCAACCAGACCCTCGCTTCTATACGTGGGGCAGTGGACAATCTGAATGTAACGATCAATGAAATCAAAAACGAGGATGGAACGCTCGGAAAACTGATCAGCGATGACTCCTTGTACAACAACATAAACCAGACCATGACCGATCTGGATAAACTGATTCTTCATATGGATCAGTATCCCAAGCACTTTTTCTCACCTTTGGGCAAGAGCCATAAGAAAGTGATGGAAGACATGAAATAAGGGGGTAGTCACCCCTTTTTTTAATTATCCTTAACACCCCAAATTATCTTTATGGATATTAAATTCAACAAAAACGAGGATTCAAATAAACAACTGATCTCCGAACTTCACCGAAAGCTCAAGAAAGTGCATGTAGGTGGGGGCGAAGGAAAAATCGAGAAACTTCACCAAAAAGGGAAATTATCAGCCAGAGAACGTATTGCACTCCTGGTGGATTCCATGGACACTTTTCTGGAAGTGGGCGCTTTTGCAGCAGATGGGATGTACGAGGAGTGGGGTGGATGCCCTTCCGCAGGAGTGGTCACCGGTCTGGGGGTAGTGTCCGGCAGGCAGTGTGTGATTGTAGCCAATGATGCCACCGTGAAGGCAGGCGCGTGGTTTCCCATGACTGCCAAAAAAAACCTGAGAGCCCAGGAAATAGCCATAGAGAATAAGCTTCCGATCATCTACCTGGTGGACAGCGCCGGCGTGTTTCTGCCTATGCAGGATGAGATATTTCCTGACAAAGAACATTTTGGTCGGCAGTTTAGAAACAATGCGCGCATGTCTTCAGAGGGGATCATCCAGATAGCGGCCATTATGGGCAGCTGCGTGGCTGGTGGAGCTTATTTGCCCATCATGTCAGACGAGGCTATGATTGTGGATAAAACCGGATCTATTTTTCTGGCAGGGAGCTACCTGGTCAAAGCCGCCGTTGGAGAGGATGTGGACAATGAAACACTTGGTGGGGCTACTACCCACTGCGAGATATCCGGTGTTACAGACAATAAGTACCCCGGGGATAAAGAGTGCCTGGAGGCGATCCGAAATATTTTTGACCGGATTGGTCATTTCGAAAAGGCAGGATTTAATCGGGCGGAACCCAAGCCACCCAAGGAAGACCCCAAAGAAATTTATGGGCTTTTTCCGAATGATCGGAACACGCCGTACGATATGTTAGAGATCATCAAGCGGCTCGTGGATGATTCGGACTTTGAGCAATACAAGGAGCTCTATGGCAAAACCATCCTTTGTGGTTATGGTCGCATAGATGGCTGGAGTGTGGGTATTGTGGCCAATCAGCGGACGGTGGTCAAGACCAAGAAGGGCGAGATGCAGATGGGTGGGGTGATCTATAGTGACTCTGCGGATAAGGCTGCGCGCTTTATTATGAATTGCAATCAGCGAAAGATTCCATTGGTGTTTCTACACGATGTGAATGGGTTCATGGTGGGCAGCCGGTCTGAGCATGGAGGTATCATCAAAGATGGCGCTAAAATGGTGAACGCAGTATCAAATTCCGTGGTACCAAAGTTTAGCATCATCCTCGGGTCGTCTTATGGCGCGGGTAATTATGCCATGTGTGGCAAGGCTTTTGACCCGAGACTTATTTATGCCTGGCCAAATGCTCAAATAGCCGTAATGAGTGGTAAATCAGCCGCCAAAACCCTCCTGCAAATCAAGGTGTCTACCATGAAAGCCAAAGGGAAAGTGATTTCTGATGAAGACCAGCAGACCATGCTGGATGAGATTACAGATTCTTATGAAGCCAAGCTCAGTCCGTATTATGCGGCTTCCCAGCTATGGGTAGATGGCATCATCGATCCCCTGGAAACGCGCCGGGTAATATCTACCGGGATTGCGGCAGCGGATCATGCTAAAATTGAAAAACCCATGAACGTAGGGGTTATTCAAACTTAAGGTGGGTGGATTGCCCGATTCATGTGATAAGAATTATTAATTTCGTCTTTTATAATCCTACTTTTAGAAAGAATTGATCAAGGAAAGCGAACTTAAAGCACTGGTAACCCTACTGGAAGATGATGACGAGGAGATTATCTCTCATGTAGAAAAGAAGCTGATGGAAATTGGAACGGGTGTGATACCCTTATTGGAGCAGGAGTGGGAAACTAATTTTAATCCGCTCATTCAGCGCCGGATAGAGGACCTCATTCATACGCTGCAGTTTGAGCTTTTTCAGGAGCGCCTGGAGGATTGGAAGGTAAATCGCGAAGATGATTTGCTGGAGGGGTTGTGGCTGGTAGCTACCTATCAGTATCCTGACCTTGATTTGGAGGAGCTTCGTCAGCAGGTCCATCAACTCTATGTGGAAGTCTGGCGGGAGTTCAGAGAAGATCTCAATCCTTTTGATCAGGTGCGGGTGATGAACAGTGTTTTGTTTAATCGCTTCAAATTCAGAGCCAATACCAAGAATTTTCATTCGCCGGCCAATAGCATGGTGAATGCTGTGCTGGAGTCTAAAAAGGGAAATCCGATCTCCCTTTGCGCTGTATATCTGCTGATCGCCCGCAAGCTGGATTTACCTATTTATGGGGTAAATCTGCCAAACCTTTTCATCCTGACTTACCGTAGCCAGCAGTCTGATTTCTACATTAATGTGTTCAATAAGGGCCTGATCTTCTCCAAGGAGGATATTGACAACTATCTGGATCATCTGGACATTCCTCCGCAGGAGATTTTCTACGACCCCTGTCCGAATATCGATATCGTGTTGCGATGCTTGCGCAACCTCATTGTCTCATTTGAGAAGCTGGGAGATTACCACAAGAGCGATGAGATCAAAACAGTTTTGACCAAGCTGGACGATAAAAACATCGGGTTCCCTTAATTATCCAAAAGCCATGGGCTAAAAGCCCAAGGCCAAGGGCTAAAGGCTATAAGCCAAAAAATAGTCTCTTACGGCCTCATAGTGGATTCTGTAGTGCAGTTCCATCTGATCCTTTTGGATGATTCCGTTCATCACACTGTCCGTTTCAAACTCAATGAAAGTTTCATCCCGCATGCTCAGCTTCCGGCGACCGTAGATTTTATAAAGCACTTCTTTACCACACCAGATGGCACATAGCTTTTGGAGATTATCCCGGTATTCAATCTCGTGTTCATTGATAAACTTGTCTTGTATTTTGATCAGCTTGTTACGGGCACGTTCCAGGTCTATCCCACAAGGATTGTGCAGGTGGATCATGGCTGCCGCCATGGGGAAGGAGTGCGAAATGGAGATTTCAGCAGTGGATCCGATCAGAAAGGGTTTGCCGGACTCATTGGGCGTGAGTCCCCGGTATTTCAGCGCAAACTGTGCACACAGGTTTTGGATGAGAATCCTCCCAACGATCCATTCAGCCAGCCTTGTAGGGTTCAGCCCTTCGGGTACGTCTTCTTTGATCAATCCCAAAAGAACCTGATTGGTTTCTTGAATGTTCCACACTGCGTAGGCAGAATATGGGCTGATTGGCTTAGATAATAACAATGGCATAGTCTATTCTGATCACCTATGGTTAATTTTACCCCAATTTATTGATTATGAGTTCAATTCAGGTAAAAAAGCAGCATACTTTAACGGGGCATAAGGATAGCCTGTACACCTTGTGTGCTTACACTGATTCTGCTTTTTTCTCCGCTGGTGGGGATGGTATGGTGGTTTTATGGGACTTGAAATCTCCCGACACGGGCAAGATGATCGTGAAGGTGCCAGCCAGTGTCTATGGCATGTCATACAATAAGGAGCGGGATATATTGGTGGTCGGGCAAAACTTCAGCGGCATTCACCTGGTGGATGTAAATACAAAAAAGGAGATTGGGTCTTTGGTACTTACTACCAAAGCTATTTTTGATATTCAGACCACCTCAGAGGCTATTTTTGTAGCCACGGGAGAGGGTGAAGTTTTTAAAATTGACTGGGACCTGCAGATTTTAGCTTCTAAAAAGCTGAGTGTGGAGAGCGCCAGGAGCATAGCAGTGTCAGCAGAAAGAAAGGAAATGGCTGTAGGGTTTAGTGACCACCATATCAGGATTTTCGACACTGAATCTTTACAGCTGAAAAAGGAGTTTAAAGCTCATGAAATTTCTGTGTTTTCGGTTCGTTATCATCCGCAATTGCCCGTATTGATGAGCGCGAGTAGGGATGCACGGTTCAAACTCTGGGATTTGGACAATGATTATCAGATGGTGGAGGAGGTCGTGGGCCACATGTACGCCATCAATCATATAGAGTTTGGCGAATCAGGGAAGTACTTTGTGACCTGCAGTATGGACAAGTCTATCAAGGTGTGGGATGCCACTGAGTTTAAACTGCTCAAGGTGATAGATAAAGCACGGCATGCCGGGCACGCCACTTCCGTGAATAAGCTCCTTTGGATGAATTATCGCAATTGGTTAGTATCTTGTAGCGACGATCGCACGATTTCGGTTTGGGAAGTTCTTTCAGAACATTAATTTAGTAACATATGAAAATCACGCCGATAGAGATAAGGCAGAAAAACTTCGAAAAGAAGCTTCGAGGGTATGACAAAGATGAAGTCAATGCCTTTTTGCTTTCTCTTTCGAATGAATGGGAGCGGGTTTTGGATGATAATAAAGAACTCAAAATCAAGCTTGATCAGGCCGAGAAGGAAGTGAGAAAGCTGCGGGAGGTAGAGAGTTCGCTCTTCAAGACACTGAAAACCGCAGAAGACACAGGGGCCAATCTGATCGATCAGGCCAATAAGGCCTCAGAGCTTCACCTCAAAGAGACGCAAATGAACGCTGTGGCTATGATGAGTGAAGCCAAAGCCAAAGCCAAAAACCTCATAGAGAAGTCTGAAATGGAAGCCCGGCAGATGATAGAAGAAATGCAGGATGCCATCAAGGACCTGGAGCAGAACTATCGGGCGCTGGAAAATCACCGGGATAACATCATGGCGGAGTTGAAGAATTTTGCCGAGGACATCCATGACAGGATTAATAGAACGACTAAGCAGCAGGCACCATTCAAGATGGAGGATCATACCAAGAAAGTAAAAGCACTTGTTCGTGAATCCGAAGCCTGGATCAATAAAGAGAAACTGGAAGTGAAACCGGTGAAGATGACTCCACTGAAGCAGCCGGATCTCAACAATACCCGATCTCACCGCCCGGCACCCAAGCCAGCACCAGCTCCACCGGCAGCTAAGAAGCCTACTGAGTCTGTCAAAAGTCAATCAGGTGGGGGTTCATTTTTTGATGATTTGGAAGAGTAAGGATGGGATTGGTTTCACTGGAAGGCATGGAGTTTTATGCGCGCCACGGCTACTACGAGGAGGAGCGCAAGATTGGGAACAAATACAGTGTTGATGTACAGCTGGAAGTAGACTTTGCGGAAGCGGCCAGTGAAGACAAGCTGGAGGGCACAGTCAACTATGAAAAAGTCTACGAAGTAGTGGCGGAGGTGATGAGCATTGATGCCATGCTATTGGAGCATTTGGCCGGAAAAATGATCAGAAAGCTGAAAGAGGCCTTTCCAAAAGTGAGCAAGGTACAAGTGAAGGTGAGCAAGTACAACCCCCCGATTAAAGGCTTGTGTCACAGAGCGATGGTCACTTTAGAAGGCTGAGTTCATGACGTAGAGGGAGTGACAAAAACGAATCCGCGGGCATCCGCACCATCATAAAAATCCACCTCTTTTCCCAGGAGGAACATCATCTCACGCTTTTGAATATAGACTGGAATTCCCGCAATGTCATACGCCTGATCATTCTCCTTCTGCTTATCAAAACCCAGCACAAATGTCACACCACAGCCACCACCTTTCACACCCACTCTGAGGCCATAGCCCTCCGGGATGTTTTTATTGGCCATGATGTGTTTGATTTCTTTTTGTGCTTTCGGGGTTATGTGTACGGGCTCATTCATTTCGCCAAAGAAAATACTTATTTTTGATCTTTACTTAAGCGCTAACACTTAGAAAATGGAGATGGTTTACGACCTGTTGAAAATAACAATACCTGGATTGCTCATTTTGTATACTGCATATCTGATTGTGAGGTCATTTATGAACAAACAACTGGATGAACTACACCTGAGTCTCAGGCATAAAAATCAGGAGGTGGTCTTGCCTATTCGGCTGCAGGCCTATGAGCGAATCTGTCTTTTGCTGGAGCGGATTTCTCCCAATCATATCATTCCTCGCCTGAATGAAAAAGATTTAAGTGCTAAACAACTTCAGGGAGCGCTGGTTAGTGAGATTAGAAGTGAGTTTAGTCACAACCTTTCTCAGCAGGTTTATATTTCTGAGGAAGCCTGGATTTATGTGACTGGTGCCATTGAGCAGCTGATCTCACTTATCAATGAGTCTGCTAACGAACTGGATGATTCGGCCACTAGTCTGGATTTGGCTAAAATGGTGTTTGAGAAAAATATGCGTAATCAGCAGGACACCCTTCGGGGCGCACTCTCGTTTATTAAAAATGAAATAAAGGAACTTTTCTGAAAGAAATATGGGCCACGCGAAGCTGGATAGGATTTTCACGAAAGCAAAGGAGACAGTTACTCAAAATGAGAAAGTGAAGTCTCTGCTGACTGAAGTGAAAGCGAAAATGGACAAGATCAACACAGACTCGGAAGAGCGATCTACCTTCATTTATCAGATACAGGTACTGGTCAGGATGATTCGCGCCCATTTCAATGGGAAGTATTCGGCTTTTTCTACCTCTACCATTCTGACCTTAGTATTTGGTCTGATTTATTTTATTACCCCGATTGACCTGATCCCTGATTTCATACCGGCATTGGGATTGACAGACGATATTTCACTGATTTACTTTATTTTCAGAAACCTGGCCGAAGATATAGGGAGATTCAGATCTTGGGAAGAAACAACTGGCTGATTTTTCACCATAAAAGAATCGAGTAATGTCTGCACACACCGCACTAATCGTAGGAGCTACTGGCCTTGTAGGGAAGCATCTGCTGGACCATATGCTCACCAAAACGTACTACAGTAAAATCAAAATTTTATCCCGCCGCACGTTTGAAATCGGTGATCCCAGGGCAGAGGTGATTGTTCTTCCTGATTTTGAAGAGATGAATTCTATCAGTGAGCAGTTACATGCTGAAGATTATTATTGTGTGCTGGGTACCACTATCAAGTTGGCAGGATCCAAGGAGAATTTCAAAAAAGTTGACTTAGAATACCCTCTCATGCTCGCTGAAATCGCGCAGAAGTCTCCGGAGTTCAGGCAGTATTTGGTGGTGACGGCTGCCGGATCAAATGCAGATTCGCCATTGTTTTACAATCAGGTAAAAGGCCAGCTGGAGGAGGGACTTAAGCAGCTTCACCTAAGGGGATTGAAAATTTTCAGGCCTTCATTGCTGCTGGGGGAGCGCACAGACTTTAGGTTGGCGGAGGAGTTTGCGAAGGCTGTTTCCAAAATATTCTCTTTTTTCATGGTGGGCCTGAAGCGCCGCCTCTGGTCGATTAATGCCTCAGATGTGGCCAAAGCCATGCACATAGTGGCCTCAGAAGGCAAAGAAGGCACCAGGGTATACAGCTCGAATGACATGTTTAAAATTGTAAATACTCAAGGACTTTGATTGCCGTTATTCAGAGGGTTTCTGAAGCTTCGGTTACCATTTCGAACAAAGAGGTTTCCAGGATAAGTGATGGTTTGCTCATTTTACTGGGCATTGAGGAGGCAGACAACAATGAGGATATTGACTGGCTCACCAAAAAGGTGGCCAACTTAAGGATTTTCTCAGACGAAGAGGAAAAAATGAACCTAAGTTTGCTGGATATCGACGGTGAAGTTTTGGTCGTCAGTCAATTCACCCTTCATGCGCTCACAAAAAAAGGAAACCGACCTTCTTACATTCGCGCAGCGTCACCGGATGTTGCCATCCCTCTTTACGAGGCTTTTGTGAAAAAAATGGAATCGTTTGGCAGGCCAGTGTTTACTGGTGAATTTGGTGCAGACATGAAGGTGGGCCTCGTCAATGATGGTCCGGTAACCATTATTATCGACACCAAAAACAAACAATAGGCCCTGAGAATCCTTTTAGATTAGCATGACTATTGACCCATCTTTATACTACCTTTGCAGACTTTTAATTGGATATGAAGCACATTAGGAATTTCTGCATCATTGCGCACATCGATCATGGTAAAAGTACCCTGGCCGATCGACTCATACAGTCCACAGAGACTGTTTCGGCAAGAGACATGCAAGCGCAGCTACTCGATGATATGGACCTGGAGCGTGAGCGAGGGATTACCATCAAGAGTCACGCCATACAGATGTATTTTCCCTATGAAGGCAATCAATACACGCTCAATCTGATTGACACTCCGGGCCATGTGGATTTTTCTTACGAAGTTTCCCGGTCAATAGCTGCCTGTGAGGGTGCCTTGCTAGTGGTGGATGCTGCTCAGGGTATAGAGGCACAGACCATTTCCAATCTTTACCTGGCTCTTGAAAATGACCTGGAGGTGATCCCTGTGCTTAATAAAATAGATCTTCCCGGAGCCATGGTGGAGGAAGTTTCAGATCAGATCATTGACTTGATCGGTTGTGACAGAGAAGATATCATCCATGCCAGCGCCAAAGAAGGCATAGGAATACAAGAAATATTGCAAGCCATAGTGGAGCGCATACCGGCGCCTACAGGCGATACTGAGGAGCCGCTTCAGGCCATGATTTTTGACTCAGTTTTTAATACCTATAGAGGGATAGAGGTTTTCTTCAGGGTTTTCAATGGCACCCTGAATAAAGGAGATCACGTGAAGTTTGTCAACACAGGCAAGACTTATGAAGCTGATGAAATAGGCGTACTTCGACTTACCCATGAGGCAAAGAACTCTATTTCGGCTGGAAATGTGGGCTATCTTATTTCTGGAATCAAAGTGGCCAAAGAGGTGAAAGTGGGAGACACTATCACCCACGTAAGTCGCCCTACTCAGCGTACGGTTAAGGGATTTGAAGATGTGAAGCCGATGGTTTTCGCGGGGATTTACCCTGTGGATACCACGGAATTTGAAGAGCTGAGAGCTTCAATGGAAAAACTCCAGCTCAATGATGCCTCTCTGGTATGGGAGCCTGAGACTTCCATGGCCCTTGGTTTTGGATTTAGATGTGGCTTCCTGGGGATGCTGCATATGGAGATTGTGCAGGAGCGTCTGGAACGTGAGTTTGATATGACCGTGATCACCACGGTACCTTCGGTGCAGTTTCACGCGATCATGCCGGATGGTGCAGTGCTGAAAGTGAATGCACCATCAGAGCTTCCGGAGCCCAACTATGTTTCGCATGTAGAGGAGCCTTATATACGTGCGCAGATCATCACCAAATCAGAATTTATCGGGTCGGTGATCGGTTTGTGCATGGACAAGCGCGGTGAGATCAAAAATCAGGTATATCTCACCAGTGATCGGGTAGAGTTGACTTTTGAATTGCCACTGGCGGAGATTGTTTTCGACTTTTTTGATAGGCTGAAGACCATTTCGCGAGGGTATGCTTCACTCGATTATGAGCTGATAGGATACAGGCAGTCTAATATGGTGAAGCTGGATATTATGCTAAATGGGGAGAAAGTGGATGCCCTTTCTGCCATCGTTCATAGAGACAAAGCCTACGAATGGGGAAAGCGACTTTGCGAGAAGCTGAAGGAATTGATTCCTCGCCAGATGTTTGAAATTGCCGTTCAGGCTTCTATCGGCACCAAGATTATTGCCAGGGAATCTGTGAAAGCGATGAGAAAGAACGTATTGGCCAAGTGCTATGGGGGTGATATTTCGCGTAAGCGTAAACTCCTTGAAAAGCAGAAAAAAGGGAAGAAGCGTATGCGACAGGTGGGGAACGTGGAGATACCTCAGGAGGCTTTCATGGCAGTCCTTAAACTAGATAGCTAATCAAAATAGAATCATAATGCCTACACTATTAGACGGTAAGAAAGTTGCCGGTGACATCAAGAATGAGATTTCAGCCCGCGTACAAGACCTGAAATCAAAGGGAAAGAGGGTTCCCAACCTGGCCATTATTATTGTAGGTGATGATGGTGCCAGCCATACCTATGTGAATGGTAAAATAGCAGCATGCAAGTCAGTGGGGTTCGATTTTACCCTCATGCATTTTGCCAGTACCATCTCCGAGGATAAACTAATTAAGCATGTGGAGAACCTCAATGCTGATGAAGACATTGATGGTTTCATTGTGCAGATACCATTGCCGGAGCACATCTCAGTAGAGCGGGTCACTGAAAGTGTGAAGCCTGAGAAAGATGTAGACGGATTTACGAATCAGAACTTCGGGAGTATTGTTTCCAAGCACCAGCTCATCATGCCGGCTACACCTTTTGGAGTGGTGGAGTTGCTGAGGAGATACAAGATTGAAACCGAAGGTAAGCATTGTGTCATTGTGGGGGCCAGCCGATTGGTTGGGGCACCCTTGGGTATGATGATGACCGAAGATGGAAAGGCTACGGTAACACTTTGTCACAAATACACCAAGGACCTGTCCAGCCATACTAAACTGGCGGATATTCTGATCGTGGGAGTGGGTAAGCCAGGTCTGATTACGGCCGATATGGTGAAAGATGGAGCTGTGGTTGTGGATGTTGGGACTACACGCATAGAAGATAAGTCAAGAAAGACTGGCTTTAGGTTAGCTGGTGATGTAGAGTTTGATACAGTAGCTGAGAAATGTTCATTTATTACTCCCGTACCCGGTGGAGTGGGCCCTATGACCATTGCTTCTTTACTTTTGAATACAATGAAGGCTTATGAAGATCAACACGGAGGATAAGGTGTTGACCGATCTCCCGTTGATGGAGTACTTCCTCACCATTCAGGGTGAGGGTTACCATACGGGCAGTGCGGCCTATTTTATCCGCCTTGGCGGATGTGATGTGGGGTGTGTTTGGTGCGATGTGAAAGAATCATGGGATGCCGATGCGCACCCAAAAGTTTCCTTAAGTCAGATGGTTGCTGATGCCAAAGCCTCCGGTTCTGAGATCGTGGTGATCACAGGTGGCGAACCGCTCATGTACGATCTGGGTGATTTTACCAACCAGCTGCATGATGCAGGATTGAAAACCCACATTGAGACTTCCGGAGCTCATCCATTATCCGGTGATTGGGATTGGATTTGTTTCTCCCCTAAAAAATTCATGGCCCCTTTGCCGGAGTTTTATGAGGAATCAGATGAACTGAAAGTCATCGTTTACAATAAATCCGATTTTGCATGGGCTGAATCCCATGCTGAAAAATGCCACCCCAAGACCAGACTTTTTCTACAACCAGAGTGGTCAAAGAAGGACGACATGATGCCGCTTATCGTGGATTATGTAAAGAAAAACCCAAAATGGAGGATATCTTTACAGACACATAAGTATCTGGACATCCCATAATGACCCCACGAATCCTATTTGCTTTTTGTTTTTTTCTTATCACAGCGGTCGGTTATAGTCAGCCTTATAATAAGCGTGCGGTAAAGCTTACAGAGAAAGCAGAGGAAGCTGCCAAATCCAGAGATTTTGAAGAAGCCAAGACGCTACTGAAGAAAGCCATAGGAGCGGATCCGCTATACCCCAAGGCCTACCGGCGACTAGCCACCATTTACAGTGTCTATCTGCAGCCGGACTCCGCAGCTTATTATTATAACCTGCTTGCCGAAATGATTCCCGCCGATCAAATAGATGAACGTTTATGGGATCGCATTGCAGGGCTAAATTTCGAAGTTGGCGACTATCATAAAGCACAGCAGGCTATTGCCCATGTGTCTGACCCGAATCCTTTGCTGGCTCAAAGCATTGCTTTCTCTGTGAAGTCTGTACAGGAAGCCCGACCTCTGGAGATCCAGGAGCTACCACCCGCAATCAATGCCTATCAGTTGCAGTATTTTCCGGTGCTCACGGTGGATGAGCGCACGATTATCTATACCAAGCGAGATGCCAATAACCCGTCTTCCGACGAAGACCTGGTCGTGAGTGTACGAATCAATGATGAGTGGATTCCGTCTCAGTCCATCTCCAGGGAGATCAATTCTCCCTTTAACGAGGGGGCCTGTACCATTTCTGCAGACGGGAGTACATTGATCTTCACTTCTTGTGAGGGGAGGTCGTCATTTGGTAGTTGTGATCTTTATGTCACATACAGACAAGGAAATAAATGGACGAAGCCAGAAAACCTCGGTTCCGGGATCAATTCCAGATATTGGGATTCTCAACCTTCGCTCAGTGCCGATGGGCGAGTGCTTTATTTTGCATCCAATAGGCCTGGAGGAGTTGGTAAACGTGACATTTGGAGCTCTCAGCTTACAGAGACAGGCTGGAGCGAGCCGGTAAACCTTGGTAAACCCATCAATACACCTTTTGATGAAACCACCCCTTTCATTCATGTCAATAATGATTTGCTTTTCTTCTCCACACAGGGCTATCCTGGTCTTGGGGGATTCGATCTTTTCTTTTCTGAAAAAACTAATGGGCAATGGTCACTCCCTACTAATCTCGGTTATCCTATCAATACGGTAAATGACGAACTCTCGCTTTTTATTAATGCCTCAGGCACATTTGGCTATTATGCCATTGAAAAGACCGAGTCCGGAGTTACGAGTACTACTAACATTGTGAAATTCAAAGTCCCCTTTGACTCTTTGGTGAAAAAGAAAGCGAGTTATGTGACGGGCCGGGTACAGGATGGGGTAACGGGGAAGCCCTTAAGTGCCCGAATGAGAATGTCCAATTTGAATGACACAACAGATACCTATTGGGTAAACTCTGATTCCGTTTCAGGGAGGTATTTCCTGGTATTGACAGAGGGCAATGAATATGGTGTCTTTATCAGAAAGAAGGACTATTTGTTTGAAGACTTAAAATTCGAAGCTCAAAGTTCTTCCGCATTAAGACCAGATACGCTGGATATCTTGCTTCATCCCATAGAAGCAGGTGCTTCACTCACTTTAGAAAACATCTATTTTGAGTTCAACGAGCACCTATTAAACCCTAAGTCGCGTTCAGAACTCAATGAGATCGTGGAATACCTAAAGCTTAACAAAAGTTTAACTTTCGAGATTCAGGGACATACAGATACCGTAGGGACTGAAAGTTATAATCTGGCATTATCTGAGAAGCGGGCCCGTACCGTGTATAATTATCTGCTGTCTAAAGGTGTGGATGAGTCCAGAATGTTTTCGAAGGGTTATGGGGGTAGTCAGCCTATCGCAGATAATAGCACTGAAAATGGTCGGGATTTAAATCGAAGGATCACTTTTAGAGTTATTTCCAATAAGTGATTTTTTGTCAGGTTACATTTTTTAACAATTTTTTTATTTTTTTTCTCAGAATTTAAATTATGAAAATAATCCAATTAGAGATGATTATTTCGCCTTATTGAAATCTATAGTAGAATTGTAATTTTTTATAGTGTAAAAAGGCCTTTTCGCAATAAATAGAGGGGTTTTCTCACAATCACTTTAGTTTTTCCCTTTTTGCTGATTACGATCAAATTGTTATAAATTTAGTAGTTGAAACATAATGTACAATTTAAAACAGTATAATATGAAGAGGATTCTACTACTCAGTTTCATGTTGACTTTCGTCTTTGCGTTCAGCGCATTGGCGCAAAGGACAGTATCTGGAACCGTTACCTCCGCAGAGGATGGTAGCGGCATTCCGGGTGTAAACGTTGTGCTGAAAGGAACAACGACAGGTACTACCAGTGATTTAGATGGTAATTACCGATTGAGCGTTCCAGAAGAGGGCGGAACGTTAGTATTTTCATTTGTAGGTCTTGAGCCAAAAGAAGTTGAAATTGGCGCTAGATCTGTTATCGATGTAGGAATGAGCTCTGATGTTCAGCAATTGACTGAAGTCGTTGTAACGGCTTTGGGTATTGAGCGTCAGGAGAAGTCACTTACATATGCAGTTCAGGACGTAAAAGGTGATGGCCTTACCCAGGCTAGAGAAACCAACATCGTTAACTCCCTATCAGGGCAGGTAGCTGGTGTTCAGGTGACTAGCTCAAGTGGTACTCCAGGTGCTTCTTCTCGTGTTGTACTTCGTGGAGCTTCTACTATCAGTGGTAGCAACCAGCCTCTATTCGTAGTAGACGGTGTGCCGATTGACAACTCTAACTTTGGTACTGCCGGTAATGGTGGTGGTTATGACTTGCCAAACGGAGCTGCTTCACTTAACCCTGATGATGTAGAGTCTATCTCTGTGTTGAAAGGTCCTGTTGCAGCTGCTCTCTATGGTAACAGAGGTGCAAACGGTGTAATCCTCGTGACTACTAAAACTGGAAAAGGCAAGAAAGGTCTTGGCGTCTCTGTCAACTCTTCTACAATGTTCCAGACTCCTTTAAGGTTGCAGGACTTCCAAAACTCTTATGGTCAGGGAGCCAGCAATACTTACTTTGAGTTTGTAAACGGACAAAGTGGATATGGTGACGGTGTGGATGAAAGCTGGGGAGCTCCTCTTGATGTAGGATTGGAATTCGTTCAGTGGAGCGATTACAGAGACGATGGGGTTGCGCCAAGTGCTAGCCCATGGAAGTCTTACCCAAATAACATTAAGGATTTTTACGAAACTGGTGTTCAGTTGAGTAATAACGTAGCAATAGCTGGTAGTGATGGAGACAACGCTTTCAGACTTTCTGCTACTAATATGAATCAGACAGGTATGGTTCCTAATACTGATTTTAACAGATGGAACATCAACTCTTCTGCTAGCCTGAGATTGCTAGAGGGGCTTGAGGCTTCTTTCTCTGCTAATTATATTAAGGAGCATGCGGATAACCTTGCTTCTATTGGTTATACCAATGATAACCCTGTTCAGCAGATGATCTGGTCTGGAAGAAACGTGGATCTTGCAGCTTTGAAGGATTACAAGAATTTGCCATTGTCACCAGAAGGAACAGCAGCAGCTGGTACTCCTTTGAATTGGAATACAGTATTCCAGAATAACCCTTATTGGGGACAGGATGTAAACCTTCAGGGTTACGACAAAGATCGTTTGATTGGTAACGTTAAACTGGCTTATCAGTTCAACGACTGGTTGAGTGCTTATGTAAGAACCGGTATTGATAACTGGGACATGAGAAATAGCAACATTAAGGCTATTGGTACTAACTCATCAGCAGATGGTTTCTATTCAGATCAGGTGAGAAGATTCACTGAGATCAACCATTTCTACATGATCACAGCAAACAAGACATTCGGTGATTTCGGTGTAGCTGTGAGTTTTGGTGGTAATAATATGATTCAGGAGTACACAAGACACTATGTAGGTGTTCCTGCATTAGAGCTTCCAGGATTGTATAACGTTTCCAACCTGAAGTCAGGTAGCACTCCTACTTTGATTAACACGTTGGAAGAGGAGAAAATCAATAGTTTGTTGGGTACTGCTCAGCTTTCTTTTAGAGATTTCGTTTTCTTGGATATTTCAGGCAGAAATGACTGGTGGTCAGTACTTCCAAAGGCTGATAACTCATATTTCTACCCATCGGCTTCTTTAAGCTTTGTTTTGACCGATATGTTGGACATTTATTCCAATGCGCTTCCTTACTTGAAAGTACGTGCTGGTTGGTCTAAAGTGGGTAGTTCTGGTGGACTTGAGCCATACGAACTACAGCAGCTGTACAGCTTCAGAACAACTCCATACGGATCTGTTTCATTGGCTTACAATCCTGCCACATTGAACAATCCAAATATCAAACCAGAGACAACAACAGGGATTGAAATTGGATTGGCAGCTAAGTTTTTTGACGGAAGATTGTCACTTGATGCGACATACTACGACCAGACTTCAGAAGATTTGATTGTTGAAGTTGAAGTATCTCCTACCAGTGGTTATCAGGCTGCATTTGATAACATTGGTTTGATTGAGAATAAGGGTATCGAGCTTCAATTGGGTGCTACAATTGTAGACACTAAAGATTTCTCTGCAGGTTTGAATGTAAACTTTGCTACTTACAATAACGATGTAATTACTGTTAATAACATTGACGGTGATGAAGGCGCAATTGTACTAGGCGGCCAGTGGAATGTGGATTTGCAAGCACGAGAAGGTCATCCATACGGTGTGCTTTTCGGCCCTGGATATCTTAAAGACGAGGATGGTAACATCGTTCACGTAAATGGTAGACCACAGATCGACCCTACTTACAGAGTATTGGGAGACATTCAGCCAGATTGGACTGGAGGTATTGCGGTGAACTTGCGATACAAAGGTCTTTCTTTGAGCAGTTTGTTTGATGCCAAATGGGGTGGTGATATTTATACTATGACTACTACCTGGGGTAGATATGCTGGAGTACTTGCTGAAACTTTGAAAGGAAGAGAAGAAGGTATTGTAGGTAAAGGTGTGATGCAGTCAGGTACGGATACAGATGGTAACCCTATCTATGTACCAAATAACATTGTAGTAACTGCTGAAACTTATAACAAAGCAGCATTTAGCAACGGTGTTGCTGAAGGATCAGTTTTTGATGCGTCTTATATCAAATTGAGACAAGTTACATTGAACTGGAAACTGCCAAGTCAGTGGTTTACCAACGTTCCTTTCAAAGATGTAAACATTGCATTAGTAGGAAGAAACCTTGCGTTGTTGTACTCTAAAGTACCACACATAGATCCAGAAAGTGGATTTAGTAATGCTGATTCGCAGCAGGGCCAGGAATTTGGTCAGTTGCCATCAGCAAGAAGCATGGGTTTCAATATCAACTTTAAACTTTAATCGATGATGAAGTCTATAAAATATTTATTCACGGGAATTTTCTTTGTTCTTTTCGCAACAAGTTGTGATAAGGGATTTGAAGAATTGAATCAGGATCCTAACAATCCGACAAGTGTTCCCTCTGACCTTCTGACAGCAGATATCATTAGGAATGCTGCCAACAACTTGCATAGCACGTTTGTAGGTGGGGATATGGGTTCCACTTGGGTCCAGCTTTGGACGAAAGTTCAATACAACGACGAAGAACGTTACGTTCCAAGACAGTCTGTAATTGAGTCGACATGGGATAACATCTATGAAACGGTGATATCTGATGCTCGTTCTATGGAGATTTTGGCGACAGCAGAAGGTAACGATATTTCTAAGGGAGTGGCACTGACGCTACAAGCTTGGGGGTACTCTTTAATGACTGATTTGTATGGTGATATACCTAACACAGAGGCCATCCGCGCAACTGAGGGTATTTTTGCTCCTGTATATGATGAGCAATCTGTTGTTTATGATAGCATCTTGGCGAAGCTTGATAGAGCTAATGCGCTGATCGCTGGAGGTAATGGATCACTGAATGCAGCCACTGATTTAATGTATGCTGGAGATGCGTCTAAGTGGAGAAAATTTGCTAACTCATTGAAAATCAGATGTCTGATGAGGATTTCTGGTGTTCGAGATGTATCAGCAGATTTGCAGGCAACAGTGGCTCGCCCCATATTCACTTCTAATGCAGACAATGCGGCGATCGCTTATCTAGCTGCTCAGCCTAATGCTCACCCATTTTATGAGACCATTGATTATGGTAGCAGATTAGAATGGAAAGTTTCTGAGCTTTTGGTGCAGACTCTCGAAGGATTTAGCGATCCTCGTTTGGAAGTAATGGCTGCTAAGAATGCTGATGGAAACTACAGAGGTAAGCCAAACGGTATTCAGGATGTTCCTAGTGAAGACTACAATTATGAGAATGTTTCTGGTATCGGTGAGTTCTATTTGAACCCTGAGTTGCCAGGTATGTTTATGTCATATGCAGAGTTGCAATTCTTGCTAGCTGAGGCTGCTGCTTCTAATTACATTAGCGGAGATGCTGCCACATTCTACAATGCTGGTATTCGAGCTTCTATGGAGGAGAACGGAATCACCTCAGGTGTAGATGCTTATTTGTCCCAGTCAGGTGTGTCGTATAGCGCAGCTGCTTCTGCTGAGTTGATTGGAACCCAGAAGTGGATCTCTCTATTTGCTCAGGGAGTAGAAGCATGGACAGAATGGAGAAGAACAGGTCAGCCTGCATTGTCTCCAGCTATTGATGCTGTACTATCTCAAATTCCTACTCGATACTCTTATCCTGCTTCAGAGCAGACTACCAATAAAGCTAGCTATGATGCAGCTGTGGCAAGTCAAGGTGCAGATGTATTGACTACCAAAGTTTGGTGGGATAATTAATAATTGTCAATTAACATTAAATTGAAATTATCATGAAAAAAATAAATATATACATAGCCATCCTAACCCTTGGTCTTTTTGCGATCTCGTGTAATGAGTCTGAAGATTTGGTTACTGCGGAGGCTAAAGAGGCTGCCCTAACCACTATTGGAAGTTCTGGCGGTGCTTTGCTAGGAAACCCTACGGAAACTGGCGAGGTGATTTTTGTTACAGCGATGTTAGATTATTCTGTGACAGTATCTTCTCCAAATGTTTCTGATGTTCAGTCCATGACTGTTTACAAATCGTATGGAACTGAGTCTGTGGAAATCACTACGGCTTCTACTTATCCGATAGAAGTGAACTATTCTTCTATTGGGGACTTTATGGAGGGCTTTAGTGCCACTGCTGCTGATCTGGCCATCGGTGATGTTATCGGGTTTCATACTGAGATGACAATGACTGATGGACGTGTATTGGCTCAGGCAGCCAATAGAGTGAGTCTTACTGTTCAGTGTTTGTCTGACTTGGCTGGATCATATTCTATGACTGGTCAGAGAGATGATGGGGCTTCATACTCATTCCCTGTAGTGATCACAGAGCTGGGACCTGGAAGTTATGTATCTAGTAGAAGTGGATCATGGGCTAAAGGAGTGTTGGCAACACCAACTGGTGAAGCACCTATGTTGTTCAATGATGTATGTGGTCAGCTTTATATTCCTATGCAAACCCTTGGAGATTTCTATAGCAATGGTGTGTGGGGAGAAGGAGATGGCGCTGAGGTTACAGGATCTGTTGACCCGTCAACTGGTGTGATTACTTACTCCTATACGATTGAGTTTAGCGCTGGAAACCGAGTGTACACGGAAGTTCTGACTCCTAATTGATCTTAAATCTTTAAATGAAATTAACTATGAATAAGATATATAGATTATTACTGATTTTGGTAGTAGTGAGTTTCGGCTTCACATCTTGCGATGATGAGGACTTTACCGGACACTCGTCTTTGGTACCGACTAGTCCAACGATTTCGATTTCGGCACCAAGCTCTATCACTATTGATGAGCAGGATACGACTTTCTCGTGGACTGTCACAATGAGTGAAGCGCAGATAGTAGATGTTGCTATTTATGTTACAGTGGCAGAGGGAACTACTGCTACAGAGCATGACGATTTTGATATCGAGAATAGCAATAGCAGAGTTTATATTCCAGCTGGATCTACTACAGGAACGGCTATGGTTACTCTTTATGCTGATGATGATACAAGAGAGGAGACTGAAATGTTGATGATCCAGATTGGAGATTCACGTACAGCCAATGCAAGTATCACTCCTACTACTGTGGCGATTACCATCAACAATACGCCTGATTTTGCTCCTTTAGAAACTGTAACGCTTACCGCGGTATGGGATAACGGAGACGAAACTGCTGTTGGTGAGTCATTCTGTAGTTCTTTTGATGTGGACGTGTTGTTTTTGGTGGAGGATTTCTCTGGTTATCATCCAGATTTCTCTATGGCAACTGGTTCATGTCCTGAGGTAGGTGACCTGGACTGGGCTGATGGACATTACTGGGTAACAACAAACCTTTATGGGAGTGTGGATCTAGGTGAGTTTGCTACAGATATACCTGTATCACTTCAACTCACCAGATATAACAATGATGGTTCTGTTGCTTCTTCGTCTACTGTTTTGATTGACGAGCAGTTGCATTCTGATGATGACGGTTCTTCTCTTTATTTGGTAGGGTATATTACCGTGACCAATGGAGTATACGAATTGTTTGATGCAGATGATACTTCTTATGGAGATGTATCTGTGCAAAAAATGGATCTTCCTGCGGGCGTAAAATAGTAGATTTAAGTGCTATTAATATTAGAACAAAAGCCGTCTCGTTCCGAGATGGCTTTTGTTTTATTTATTCTTGAATATTAGTACAGTTGCTTTGAGTGAAGGTTGTTATACCACATAATCAACCAATTAGTTTTATGAAACGATATTTACTTAGCCCAGTCCTATTTGTATGCATTGTTACTGGGGGTGCAGCTCAAGCCACGCTAGGAGGAAATGACGCTAGTGGTCTTGATATGAATACTGAAATCGGAGGCATGGTTTCCGTTGTGGATTTCACAAATTACGATCCTGTAGGAAATGTCTATTTGTTTGAGGATTGGAAATCCGGAAAACTCACACTCAAAAATGGTGTCCAAACGGGGAATCTTATATTAAGAGTGAACCTACTGAACAACAATGTGGATGTCAAGGACAAGAATCGTGTAAGAACCTTCAGTATCGAAAAAATTCAATTCGTCGATATATCAGTGTTGAGCGATAGTGCGATTAGATACATTAACCCAAATGAATATCGATATAGCGATCAGACACCAATAATTGGCTTGTTGCGCGACGTTTCTAGAGGAGAAACCTGGAGTCTTGTCGAGCGGCATTTCATAAAAATTTACGAGGCGAATTATGTAAAGGCATTGGATGCGGGATCAAAACAGGATAGATACGAATCGGCTAAGGAATACTATTTCCTGAGAGATGGGATTGTATACCCTGCAAGTGGCAATAGGAAGAAATTTGCCAGTGGTTTAGGTCTTTCGGAGAGCGAGCAAGAGGCTTTGGTTGATTATGTTAAATCAGAAGGGCTTTCGACTAAGAATGTTGATCATTTGACTTTGATCTTGAGGTTTTTAAACCGAGGTTAGGACTTGTAATACAGTCTTCTTGTTGCCTTCTTTTGGCAAATTGTTTAATTTGTTATCAAATGAAATTATGAAGAATAGGATGTCTATTTTGGTCTTTATAAGCCTTTCGACCGTGTTGTGTAACTGCTCATCCAGATATACGAACAAATCGATAAGTGATGATGATTTATTGGCCATTGCTAAAGAGTCTTTAAGAACAACCGATTTTGAGACCCAATACAATCCTGATAGCTCATTCGTTCTCCTTTCAACCTTTGAAGAAACGGGGTATTCACCTTCTACCACATTTGTGGTTGTTCGCTTAACAAAAAAGCCAAAAGCAATATATAACTCGGGTTTCCGCGGCGATTACCTTAATTGGACTGGTATTTCAACTATTATGATCAAAGAGAAGACCGGATTAGCAACTCCCATGGACAATGGTCTAAAGACCTTTGAGATTGATGTTGTAAGCGGCGATAAAAAAGAAAAAAATAATCCAAACGATGAAAATAAAAAATAAAAGCGCAATTTCTGCAGTAGGAGCATTGCTGATTTTGCTGTGCACTGTGTATTGGATGAAGCAAGGGGATCAAGAAATCTCCCATGATGATACAATTGTCAAAGAGGAAGTTTCCAGATTCGAGAGGAAACATCTGATGCTTCCGGAAGAAAGATTTAAAATCCGACAGCAACTTACCTATAGGGAGGGTGGCGTTAATTATCAGCCAGGTTATCTTCAGAAGGAATTGGTTAAATCACTTGCTACTGCAAATGTATCCAAAAGCCGATCTGTCCCTGTTAATATAGTTGAGCGGGGACCATCAAATGTTCCTGGAAGAGCTCGTGGTTTGATAGTGCTGCCTCAGGATGATACTCATATGACATGGCTGGTTGGATCTTCAGGAGGGGGAGTCTGGAAGACCACAGATGGTGGTGCTAGCTGGATTGACAAGTCTCCTAACTTTCCCACTTTGGCGGTTACTAGCCTTGCATATTGCGAGAGTCAGCCGGATGTTATCTATGCCGGTACAGGTGAATATATAGCGTCTGCATATACCAACATCAATGGAGATGGAATTTTCAAATCGCTTGATGCCGGAGAAACATGGACACAACTGGCATCCACGGCTGGAAATGAATTGTGGCAGTCTGTTACACGGGTAATAGTAGATCCAAACAACCCGGATGTTGTGTTAGCTAGCACTGCACCTAATTTTTGGGGATCCTACACTTCAAATATTATGAAGTCTACAGATGGTGGACTGTCTTGGAACTCTGTTTTCAATGCTCAAGCTGGAGCTATTGAGCAGATTGTAGCTTCTCCAAATGATTTTAACATACTGTATGCCGGACAAAGTGGTGTTGGTGTTTTAGGTTCTCTGGATGCCGGGGATACTTGGTCATTGATTTCGAACGGAATGAGCCCAAGCTCCAGAGTTGAGTTGGCTGTTTCTCCGGTGGATCCAACCCGATTGTATGCTTCAGTTGTAGGGGGATTGGACGCTTCACAGGAAGCTGATATTTATTATTCTAATGACTCTGGTAATAATTGGACCTTGATTACTGACCCGTCTAACACCGTTGATGTATTGGGAGGCCAGGGTTGGTATGATAATACCATCTTAGCTCATCCATTCAATTTGAATGAATTTTATGTAGGTGGAATAGGTATCTATAAGTATACCGTGGATGTAGCAGCAGGCGTTGGTGAAAGTGACCCTACCTTTTTAGGCACTGAAACTGGAGGTACTGAGGCATTCATGGCTCGAGTTAATTTTACTGCAGAGCTAGATGGTGGAACCCTTGCGCTGGGTTCTGCTCCGGCAGATGAGTTTACTTCAGTGGAAATAAGGTTCGGTCCGGGGAGGTCACAGAAGGCTCACAGGTTTTTGGTGCCTAGTGGCAGAGGTTCTGGTGTCGGTGATGCTGAATATACTTACCAGGATTACGTAGATGTACCTTTTGAAGTTTGGGATGTGGATGCCACACCGGAACGTCAATTGATGGTCGCGTTTAGAGATCAACAGCGTGACGGCATTTTTAATTTGATTTATAATAATACTGAGGGCGGTGAGAATGATGCAAACAATACTCACTCTCGCGAGTATTTGTACATCAACTCAAGGACTTATTCAGAAACGCCATCGGATGCCATAGCAACTACTGGTGGACATGTGGATGATGACCTGTTTTTCATTTGGCCATACCTGGTTGCAGGTGCCACATGGGATCCTGATAATCTTCCTGAATCTGCCTTCCGAATTAATTGGGGAACTGTAGTAAGTGGCCAGTATGATGTGGTGAGCGCTGCAGACCCATATGGAAGAGTTGACGGAAAGAATAGCAATGTTCACCCGGATCACCATAACCTGGTAGCCGTAATACATGATGCAGAGGCCAAGGAATGGCAGATAGTAAATGTCAACGACGGAGCGTCCTATGCCTCCAATGTCTCAGCTAATCCTGGTGTTTCTTTAAATTCCTGGCATTTTGCAGGAAGCATGATGAATACCACTCAGTTTTATGGAGCAGACAAGGCTCCGGGTGTGGATCGTTATGTAGCCGGAGCGCAGGATAACGGTAGCTGGTTTAGCCCTTCAGGAGAAGACGCATCAAAGACTACCGAATATGAGGAAGCTTGGGGTGGAGATGGATTTGATGCCGTATGGCACCCCACAGACATAAACAAGCTAATTGTGACCAGTCAAAACCTTGGAATTGGTAGGTCTATTGATGGTGGAAATTCCTTCTTAAATGCAACAGTGGGCTTGGGGGCTGATCCCGCACTACCATTCATTGGGCAATTTAGTAACGCCCCCCAACGTCCTGACGTTGTGTTTACCCTTGCAGGAAATGGAGTTTATAAATCTGAGGACTTTGCTGGCTCTTGGCAGTTGATTGATATGACAGGCTATAGTGACTGGGCAACTTCTTCGCTAATGAGTATTGAAATATCAGATGCAACCCCTGACGTGATGTGGGCCGGAGCTTCCATTAGCAATAGTGGTTCTTTGTTTCTATCTACGGACAAGGGCGAGTCATTTGCTCCTGTTCCAGATAATGGGATAAACACAGGGTTGATAACGGGAATTGCGACCAATTATCATGATTATAAGACCGTTTACGTGTTATTCTCTTATGCAAAATCAGCGAAGGTGGTACGATCTACCGATCTTGGAGAAACCTGGGAAGATATTTCTGGTTTTTCTGCGGGAAGTACGAGCACCGGATTTCCAGATGTAGCAGTATATGATTTGCAGGTGATGCCTCATGATCCAAACACCATATGGGTAGGATCAGAAATTGGTATCATAGAGTCTACGGATAATGGAGCTTCATGGCACTTGCTTGACAGCAATATGCCTCGGGCATCGGTATGGGAAATTGATCTCAAAGAGGATCAATTGGTCATAGCGTCTCATTCAAGGGGAATCTGGTCTTACACGCTTCCTGAGGTTCCGCTGATCACTTATTACCCTGAAATAACTGACGTTTCAGCAGGTCTGTCAAATGAAGTTGGAGTGTTGGTGAATTTTATTTCCGACTTTGACTCTGCTCAGCTCTATATTAATGGTGATTATGCGTCATCGGTGGTGAGTCCTGATCTGGGAGAAAATCTTTTCACTGCTTCCACTTCGGAAACGGAACTGGAAATTGTGGTAAGAGGCTTTAAAGGTTCCGCTCCATATACCTCAGACGCGTTCGAGTTTACTACATATAGTTTTGCTGCAACGCAATCGTCCTATGTAGATAGATTTGATACCGACGATGATCATTTTACAGGATCTATGGAGATCAAAAAGGTGACTGGATTTCCATCTCAGGCGATTCACTCTGCACATAACTATGAGGCAAATTCCAACAAAGTGTTTAATCTGCTTATTCCTATTGAAGTCAAAAGTTCTGATGCAACCTTTAGTTACAAGGATGTGGCTATTGTGGAGCCAGGAGCCGATTATGTGACGTTGGAAGGGTCTACGGATGGAATTTCGTGGGTAACCATTGCCAAGTATGATGCCAGCGCTGATGATAAATGGACGGCTGCTTTTGAATCTAAACTATCAGGAAGAGAAGACTATTTTGTTGACCATGAGTACAATCTATTGGATCACTTTAATGCTGGAGATGTGGTGGTATTTAGGTTCCGCCTACAGTCTGATGCACAGGTCAACTCTTGGGGATGGGCAATTGATGATGTAGCTATACAAGGAGAAATTCTTGCCGCTGATCAGATTTTGTCCTCACTTAAAGTGTTCCCAAATCCGACCACTGATTTTCTGGCGATAGAATCACAGGTGCCTTTGGCCAAAGTGGAGTTGTTTGGACTTGATGGAAGTGTGAAAAGAGTTTCCTTCAATAACAATCAGTTGGACATGAGAGGATTGAGGACCGGAATATATCTGCTTAAGATCGTTTCAGAAAACGGGTCTGTTCAAACCCTTAGAGTGAGTAAAGACTAGAATATATTTTATCAAAAGAGAGCCGGACTGTTGTGTGGCTCTCTTTTGTATTTAATAATAAGTCATATTGAGCAGGTAGTTTTTAATATAATCATCAACACCTGCTTCAAGAGTTGTAAAGTCCATTGGATACCCAATGGACTTTATTTTTTTTATGTCAGCCTCTGTAAAGTACTGGTACTTCTCCCGAATGTCTTCCGGGGTGTCCACGTATTCAACTTTTGACTCGAGCCCGAGAGATTTGAAAATAACAGTAGCAAGCGAATTGAATGATCTGGCCTCACCTGTTCCGATGTTATAAATGCCGCTGTTTTTCCGATGGTGCATAAGCCAGTACATCACCTCCACGGCATCCTTTACATAGAGAAAATCTCTTTTTTGCTCACCATCCTCAAAGTCCGATCGGTGTGACTTGAAGAGCTTCAGGGTATTGGATTCAATGATTTTATGAAATGAGTGATAGACCACAGAGGCCATACGTTCTTTGTGGTATTCATTGGGCCCATAGACATTAAAAAATTTGAGCCCAGCCCAGAAGAGGGGTTTTTGCTCCTGGGAAATGGCCCACAAGTCAAATTCCTGCTTGGACTGACCATAGGCATTAAGTGGCTCCAGGCTTTCAAGGGTGTTTTCATCATCGGAAAAACCATTTTCACCTGCACCATAAGTAGCAGCACTGCTGGCGTAGATCAGTGGGATTTGCTCATCTACACACCGTTTCCAGATGGCTTTGGAGTAGTCAGTGTTCAATTTCCTGAGGATATCTGTATCCTGTTCTGTGGTATCAGTGTGAGCACCAAGATGAAAGATAAACTCCACCGCCTCGGCATTCTCATCAAGCCAGGGAAGAAAGGCCTCACGATCTATAGTGGCTCGGAGTTTTTTACCAGCCAGGTTTTGGTTTTTGAATTCATTCTGAAAGACATCCACAGCGATGATATTATTGAAATTACTCTCATTGAGCCTGGCTATCATGCAGCTTCCGATAAATCCCGCTGCCCCTGTTACTACGATCATACAAGTTGTTTTTTCAAATTTAATCATCCACGGCATAAGCCTTTAGTAAGGTGACAGAACTTTCTATCTTTGTGGCAGATTTTCAGCGGTTATGATTTACGTAAGTAGAAAGGAACATTTTAACGCAGCCCATAAGCTGTATAATCCCAATTGGACGAGGGAGCGAAATGTGGAGGTGTTTGGCCCATGTGCCAATGATAACTGGCACGGACACAATTTTGAACTCATTGTAACCGTAAAAGGCATGCCCGATCCAGAGACGGGCTTTGTAGTGGATCTGAAGAAATTGAGTACGCTGGTGCGTACTGACATCACGGATAAGGTGGATCACAAAAACCTGAACCTGGATGTCGATTTTATGCTGGGCAAACTTGCCAGCTGCGAAAACCTGGTGATTGAGTTTTGGAAGATTCTTGCACCTAAGGTTAAACTGCTAGGGAGTGACTGTACACTTCATAGTTTGAAATTATACGAAACACCACGCAATTACGTAGAGTACTTTGGCGAAACCAAAGGATGAGATACTTTATCGTAGCCGGAGAGAGGTCTGGTGATTTGCATGGTGCAAACCTGATTCGGGAAATTACCAAGCAAGACCCGCAGGCTGAGATAGTGGGTTGGGGTGGAGACCTGATGGGGTCAGCCGGTGCTAGGATTCTCAAGGACTATCGTGATTTAACAGTAATGGGTTTTTGGGAAGTTTTCAAAACCTTCTGGACACTTCGTTCCCTATTGAAAGAGTGTCAGCGAGATATTCGTGAATTTGCTCCTCAGGTACTTGTTTTGATTGATTTTGGAGGTTTTAACCTCCGATTGGCTACTTATGCCAGACATTTTAAGATCAAAACCTGCTACTATATTGCTCCCAAACTATGGGCCTGGAGACCACAGCGTATCAGCAGGATCAGGAGGAGTGTAGACAAGATGCTGGTGATCCTTCCCTTCGAAAAGGACTTCTATCAGGGCCTCAAGTATGAGGTGACTTATGTGGGCAACCCAGTCATGGAGGCGCTGAGTGCCTATGAATGGAATGACACTTTACTTCATGTACTGAAGCGACATAAGTCCATAGCATTTCTGCCGGGAAGTCGGGAGCAGGAGATCAGACAAGCCATTCCCGTAGTCCAGAAAATATCTACGGTCTTTGATGACTATCAGATTTTGGTCTCAGGGGTCAGTAATGTTGATAAGTCGATCTATGAACCGTTAAGAAATCTCGGTAACATCTCTTTGGTTTTTGATAAAGCTTATGAACTGATACAGTCTGCCGAGGCGGCAGTGGTAACTTCTGGTACTGCCACTCTGGAGACGGCACTCATTGGTAAGCCTCAGGTGGTGGTGTACAAAACGAGCTGGCTGACTTATCTGATCGCCAGAAGAATGATCCGGGTACCTCACATCTCTTTGGTCAATCTGATTGCAGGGAAGGAAGTGGTCAGGGAACTTATTCAGGGGGATTACAATGCCGTCAACGTAGCTTCTGAACTAGAGACTTTACTTTCCGATGTAGCATCCAAAAAAAGAATCTCCGAAGGTTATTCGGAGATTCGCAGTATTTTGGGTGAAACAAACGCTTCAGAGAAAGCAGCCAGACACATTATTGACTTAGGCCGCTCTTAACTTATTAAATTTCGATTTTTCAAATTTCTCCTCGGCATAGTCCTTAGTGACTTCCATTTCTTTCACATCCTTGCTGGAAGGGATTTCAAACATGGCATCCGTAATGATAGCCTCACAGATAGATCTTAGCCCGCGTGCTCCCAGTTTGAACTCTACGGCTTTTTCTACAATGTAGTCAAGCGCCTCAGGAGTCATGGTGAGTTTTACGTCCTCCATTTCAAACAGCTTTTCATATTGCTTGATCAGAGCATTCTTTGGCTCTGTCAGAATCTTTTTCAAAGCCACACCATCCAACGGATCCAGGTGTGTGAGCACTGGCAATCGTCCAATCAGCTCCGGGATAAGTCCAAAACTTTTCAGATCTAATGCCGTGATGTATTTAAGCAGGTTGTCCTTATCCACAGATTCTGTGCTGAAATCATCGGCGTTGGCAAAACCAATCGGCCTTGTATTGAGCCTGTTGGCAATGTGACGCTCTATGCCATCAAATGCTCCACCACAAATGAAAAGGATGTTTTCAGTATTAACCGTAATCATCTTTTGGTCCGGGTGCTTCCTACCACCCTGTGGCGGTACATTCACAGAGGTACCTTCCAGTAGCTTCAAAAGCGCTTGCTGAACACCTTCGCCACTTACATCTCTTGTAATGGATGGATTGTCAGATTTTCTCGCAATTTTATCTAGCTCGTCTATGTAAACGATCCCGCGCTCGGCTGCTTCTACCTCATAATTGGCAGCTTGTAGGAGCCTTGTGAGGATACTTTCTACATCTTCACCTACATACCCAGCTTCCGTCAGCACTGTAGCATCGGCTATGCAAAACGGCACCTGAAGTACTTTGGCTAACGTGCGGGCCAGGTAGGTTTTACCTGTCCCGGTTTGTCCGACCATGACAATGTTAGATTTTTCAATCACCACATCATCCTTGCTGTCCGCCTGCATGAGTCGCTTATAATGATTATAGACAGCTACTGAGATATACTTTTTCGCTTCATCCTGACCGATTACAAACTCATCAAGATGTCTCTTCATGTCTGTAGGTTTGATCAGGTTAAACTTTGGGCTTTCCGCCGAGCTTTTAGTCTTCAGCTCTTCGTTGAGGATTTGCTGAGCCTGTGAAATACATTTATCACAAATGTGAGCATGAATACCCGATATCATCAGGTCTACATCCTTCTTATTTCTTCCACAAAAGCTACAGGTAACTTGCGCCATTATTTCTTTGGGTTTCTTTCTAATACTTCGTCAATCAGGCCGTATTCTTTAGCCTCAGATGCACGCATCCAGTAATCACGATCCGAATCTCTTTCTATATCTTCATAAGATCTGCCCGAATGATTGGCTATGATGGTATAAAGATCCTTCCGGAGTTCCTGCATTTGTTTTAAGGTAATCTCCATGTCTCTAGATTGACCCTGCATTCCTCCACTTGGTTGGTGTATCATGATTCTAGAGTGTGGCAAGGCAGATCTTTTGCCTTTGGCACCACCGGTCATCAGCACCGCTCCCATAGAGGCAGCCATACCTGTGCATATGGTGGCCACATCAGGACTCACATACTGCATGGTGTCATACATCCCCAATCCGGCGTATACTGATCCTCCAGGGCTATTGATGTATAGCAGGATGTCTTTTTTAGAATCTACAGACTCCAAAAAGAGCAACTGAGCGGTAATAATATTGGCAATATTCTCCTCTACTTGCATACCCAGGAATATAATCCTGTCCATGATGAGTCTGGAGAAAACATCAATTTCTCTGAAATTGGTTGGTCGTTCTTCAATGACTGCACGGGTCATGTTTTCCACGCGATCCGTATACGCGTCAAAGGTCAAACCATTTATTCCTTGGCCTTTTACGGCAAATTTTCTGAATTCTTCTTTATTGATCATGTTTCAATTTAGCTTAACTAGGCAAAAATAAAAAAGTCCTTAGCACTAAGGACTTTTATTTAAACTTGTTTTGGTATGACTTAGTTTCCTAAAGTTTTCTGAATTCATCCATCGTGACTTTCTTGTCCTTGATGGTGATATTCTCCTTCAGGTAACCAAACACCTTATTATTTTGTACCTGGTTGTAAATCTTCATGTAATTATCTCCATTTTCTGCCTGTAGATAATTCTGAGCAAACATTTCCAGTTTGTCTTCCATCTGCCCGATCAAACCAGCTTGTCCGAATTGCTTTCTGATAAGGTTTTTGGCTTCCTCTACCACTTCATCGTTCTCCACTTTGAAGTCCTGATCTTTTACAATTTTATTTCTGATCAGTGACCATTTCAGCTCCTTAGCATATGTCGCATACTCATCCTGAAGGATTTCGGGAGTAATTTGATCGTTGGTTTTGAGCAACCAGTTTTTCAGAAACTCATCAGGCAAGTTGATTTTAGCTTTCTCGATGAGCGTCTCTTTCAACTGATAGTCGAAATACTGCTCTTCTTCATTCTCAAAACTTTTGCCAACAGACTCTTTTACTTTTTCCTTGAATTCCTTTTCATCCTTTACAGTCCCCTCACCAAAAGTCTTGTCAAAAAGCTCCTGATTCACTTCTGCGGGAACCTGACGGTTAATACCTTTAACAGTGAAAGTCATTTTTCCCTTCAAAAGATCAAAAGCATCATGAGAGATGTCCAGCTGATGATGCAGCTTATGACTGTCTGTGTAGAGTTTCTTTGGATCCAGCTCTACCGAATCTTCTGCTTTCAGACCTGTTAATTTCTTGACAGAGGCTTTTTCTACATCATTCAGATCGATGCTTATCTCCTTATGAATGCTGCCATCGGCACTTTTGATGGGGCCGTAGAGCGTGTCATTCGCTTCAGAAACTTCAGCAGTGATCAATTCACCAAATTGCTTCTGTAGGTTTTCGATGGTTTCACCAATCACTTTATCGTCTATTTTGATAGAGTGCTTGTCCACCTTCAACTTGTCATTGATAGCGAGCTCAAATTCTTCTGCAAACCCTACATGGTAAGCAAATTCGAAATCTTCCTGGCTGTCCAAATCGATAGATTCGAAATCATCTTTCGGCATGGGCTCTCCGAGAAACTGCAAATCACTCTCTCTCAGGTAAGCATTAAGCTTTTCAGAGAGCAATTGATTCAACTCATCTAACAAGATAGACTTGCCATACATCTTCTGAATCATCCCTAAAGGCACTTTGCCGGGACGAAACCCTTTGATGTTGGCCTTCTTGCTATATTCTTTGATCTTTTGCGCTACACCAGGTTGGTAATCATCGGCCTTTAAATTAACTTTAATTACCGCTTCAGTTTTGTTGATTTTATCCAGTGAGATGTCCAATGTGGTAAGTATTAATGTTTATAAATTAAAAACCCTCTTCACGAAACTATTCGGAAAGAGGGTTGTTTTTTGGTGCGGATGGAGGGACTCGAACCCCCATGCCTCGCGGCGCTAGATCCTAAGTCTAGTGCGTCTACCAATTTCGCCACATCCGCTTTTTTTGGAGTGCAAAGATATATAAAAGTTTAATTTCGCAAAACCCTAAAATAATTTTTATTCATTGATGATTGAAGTTGATTTAGAAGAAGAGAAAAGGGAGATTATTAGGAGGTATCGTAAGCTGCTACGTCATGCCAAGCCGATACTAAAATCTGGGGATGCCAGGATCATCAAGAAAGCCTTCTACATGTCTATGGAGGCGCACAAGGATATGCGCCGTAAATCCGGTGAGCCTTATATTTTCCATCCCTTAGAGGTGGCCCAGATTTGTGTTAGCGAAATTGGATTGGGCACTACTTCCATTGTTTCGGCATTGCTCCATGATGTGGTGGAGGACACGGAAGTAGAACTGGCGGACATAGAGCGAGGCTATGGTAAAAAAGTTGCCAGTATCATTGATGGGCTGACCAAAATAGCTGGTGTTTTCGATCAGGGGAGCTCTCAACAGGCGGAAAACTTCCGCAAAATGCTCCTGACACTATCGGATGATGTCCGTGTGATTCTGATCAAGCTGGCCGATAGACTCCATAATATGCGTACCCTCGGGAGTATGCCCCGGGATAAGCAGCTCAAAATCGCCAACGAGACCATTTATCTGTATGCCCCACTCGCTCACCGCCTGGGACTATATGCCATTAAGTCAGAACTGGAAGATCTATACCTCAGGTATACAGATGGGGATGCGTACCGACACATCGCATCTAAGATCAATGCGACCAAAGACGCCAGAAATAAGTTTATCAGAAATTTCATCAAGCCCATCAAGGATGAACTTAATAGCCAAAGCTTTCAATATGAGATAAAGGGACGTCCCAAGTCGATTCATAGTATTCATAATAAAATGAAAAAGCAGAATGTACCTTTTGAGGAAGTGTACGATCTGTTTGCCGTTAGAATCATCGTCGACACTGAATTGGAGAATGAAAAGGCAGCTTGCTGGCAGGCCTATTCAATCGTTACTGATTACTATCAGCCCAATCCGGATCGCTTGCGGGATTGGATCAGTATTCCTAAATCCAATGGCTACGAGTCACTTCATACCACTGTGATGAGTGGCAGAGGACAATGGGTGGAAGTGCAGATCCGAACCCGCCGAATGGATGAAATTGCCGAAAAGGGCTATGCTGCCCACTGGAAATATAAAGAGAGCAAAAATGGTGACGCTGACAAGGGGCTTGAGCTTTGGATCGGAAAAGTTCGCGAGATTCTTGAGCAGAATGATGCTTCAGCCATAGAGTTCGTTGACGACTTCAGGTCCAACCTCTTTCAGGAGGAAGTATTTGCTTTCACCCCAAAGGGAGACTTGGTCACCATGCCCAATGGCTCCACAGCTTTAGATTTTGCATTTGATATACATACAGAAGTGGGAGCCCATTGTCTGGGTGCCAAAGTGAATCAAAAACTGGTACCTCTCAATTATGTATTGAAAAATGGTGATCAGGTGGAGATCCTGACCTCTAAAAAGCAAAAGCCCAATGAGGATTGGCTGAAGTATGTGGTGACTTCCAAAGCCAAATCTAAAATCAAGGATTCCCTCAAAGAAGAGAAAAAACAGTTTGTAATGGAAGGCAAGGAAGTCGTCAAGCGCAAACTGAAGCAGCTCAAAATCAATTTCACCCAGGAGGCCCTGTTACAGCTAACAGACCATTTTGATGTAAAAACCCCCACGGATCTTTTTTACCTGATAGGTAAAGGAAAGATTGACCATAGCCAGATCAAAAAATTCAACGAGAAAAAAGAAGAAGAGCACAAATACCGGAGGGTCACAGATCCTAAGGGCATGCAGTCTCAGATTAAAAAAGTCCGGGAAAAGGACTTTGATCTATTGTTGATCGGGGAGGATATGGATGTAGTGGACTATAAGTTTGCCAAGTGCTGCAATCCCATCCCGGGTGACGATGTGTTTGGTTTTGTCACGGTCAATGATGGTATCAAAATTCATCGCACTACTTGCCCTAATGCGGCTGAATTACTCTCCAATTACGGCTATAGGGTGGTGAAGGCCAAATGGACCTCTAGTCAGGATAATTCGTTCCTGGCAGGTTTGCGAATAATAGGTACGGATCGTATGGGATTAATCAATGACGTCTCAAGTATTATATCAGGAGAATTGAAAGTAAATATGAGGTCAATTACGATCAACACCGAAGGAGGCATATTTGAGGGGGAGATTCAATTGTATGTGAGTGACACCAAACATGTGGATCAGCTCATCGGTAAATTGGAAGTGGTACCGGGGGTTGTTTCTGTTACCCGGGACAACTGATTAATTTTGAACTTCTAACTTGTATATTTGCACCAAATTGAAGCCAAGTGATCGTATTTGAGGAGGTTAAGAATATTTTTACCAAGTACCTGGAAGAAAAAGGCCTTAGGAAAACTCCTGAGCGATACGCCATACTTGAAGAAATCTATTCCAGAAACGGCCATTTTGATGTGGAGTCACTCTACATTAGTATGAAGAATAAAAATTACAGAGTGAGTAGAGCTACTGTATATAATACACTTGATTTGCTGGTGGAATGTGAGTTGGTTACTAAGCATCAATTTGGGAAGAACCTTGCGCAATACGAAAAGGCCTATGGATACCGCCAGCATGATCATCTGATTTGTACCGACTGTAATAAAGTCATGGAGTTTTGTGATCCACGCATCCAAAACATTCAAAATACCGTTGGTGAACTTCTGCAGTTTGATGTAATGCACCATTCTTTGATTTTGCATGCCAACTGTAAGAGAGAAAATTGCGAGAATAAACCGAATATCAAATAATGAATTATAAACATACAACCGCCGGCGATCAACTCAGACTGGTTTTTAATGGTGATTTAATAGGGGAGAATAATGGGCCCGAGCTTGTAGAACTCGTCAATGATTCTCTTACCAAGGGGATGAAGTATTGTCTTATTGATATTTCGGATGTCCGCTACATCAATAGTAGCGGTATTGGAGTTTTGATAACTTTGCTTACAAAATTCAGAAATAAGGGAGGCGAGTTGTTTTTAATCAAACCCTCCGAACATGTCCAGAAGCTACTTATTATCACCAAACTTCAGGCAATTTTTAACATAGTAGATACAGAGCAGGAAGCGCTCAGCAAAATCAAATAATTTAATGGCATCAGTTGATATTTTATTAGGCCTTCAATGGGGAGATGAGGGTAAAGGAAAAGTTGTGGATTATTTGGCACCAAAATACGACGTGGTGGCCAGGTTTCAGGGAGGGCCCAATGCAGGTCATACCCTCGAGTTTGATGGGCACAAACATGTGTTGCATCAGATTCCGTCTGGTATTTTTCACGAGGGTATCCTGAATGTTATCGGAAATGGTGTAGTTCTCGATCCCATTACTTTCAAGAGAGAAATTGAAGAGCTTGCTCCTTTCAATCTGGACCTGAAGAGACATCTGGTCATTTCTAATAAGACCCAGATGATTATTCCTACTCATAGGATGCTCGATAAGGCTTATGAAATAGCCAAGGGCGATAAGAAAATAGGGTCAACCCTTCGCGGAATAGG